>JGI20154J14316_10002096_pt1 | contig 17181 bp, 14 predicted proteins | sample COG_04_FD_14316 | JGI IMG/M metagenome (IMG submission 14316) | reverse complement strand
TCGACCGGTGTGTCGACCGGGCCTTCGACCTTGGCCAGCAGATTCGACACCCGCTTATTGGCGGCAGCCAAGGCGGCGGCCTGATCGAGTTGACTGAAGGCGACAACCGCTCGCACGCGCAAATCGATATCGTAGGGCTGGGTCGGGTTCAGGGCGCGCACGGCTTGGAAGATTTCAGTGCGGAACCCGGCGTCGTGATAACCGGCGCTGAAGCGGTCGAGAATATAGCTGACCACATCGGCGACCACTGTGTCCTGCTTGGGCAAGTTGCCATGTTGCGCGGCGGCAAATTCAACCAGGGTGACCAGATCCAACGGCAGTTTTCGCTCGACCAGAATCCGTAACACTCCGACGGCGGCTCGACGCAAGGCAAAGGGATCCTTGGTACCGCTCGGTGGCTGGCCGATACCAAACAGACCGGACAGGTTATCCAAACGATCGGCCAGCGCCAGCGCCATACCTTCGCGCGCCTGCGGCAGATCGTCGCCGGCACCAGCGGGCTTGTACTGCTCCAAGATGGCGGCGGCAACGGACTCAGACTCGCCATCGGCTAGGGCATAATAGTGCCCCGCTATACCCTGCAAATCGGTAAACTCGCACACCATATCGGTGACCAGATCGGCCTTGGCCAGCAGCGCAGCGCGTTCGGCGGCGCTGACCGAGGCGCCAATCTCACCGGCGATAAAACCGGCAATGCTTTGTAACCGGTGGCTCTTATCGAAGACGCTGCCGAGCTGCTGCTGAAACATCAAGGTCTTCAGGCGCTCAACGCGCTCGACCAGCGGTGTTTTCTTATCGGTTTCCCAAAAAAAGGCGGCATCGGCCAGGCGCGGTCGAATAACCTTTTCATTGCCGGCAATCACCAACGCGGGGTCGCTGCTGTCGATATTGGCAATAAAGATAAAATAGGGTTGGATCGCACCTTGGGCATCGACGGTCGGGAAATATTTTTGGTGTTCTTCCATCGACGACATCAGCGCCTCGGCCGGCACGTCGAGAAAACGCGCTTCAAACTGACCGACTAAGGCCACTGGCCATTCGTTCAGTCCGGTCACCTCATCGAGCAGGTCCGGATCGATCACGGCGATTAAGCCCTTAGCCTGCGCGGCCTGTTTTACGGCCGTTTCGATCAGCTCATGGCGCTCACTAAAGGAGGCAATGACCTTGCCTTCACTGCGCAGCAGGTCGGCATAGGCGGCCGGGTTCGGCACCACCAGTTCGACCGGCGCGTGAAAGCGATGGCCACGGGTCACGTTGCCGGCCGCAACGCCATAGACGGTGGTCGGGACAACCTGATCACCGAGCAGCATCAGTAGCCATTTCACCGGGCGGACGAACTCATCGCGCCGACTGCCCCAACGCATCCGTTTGGCAATCGGCAGATTGTCGAGCGCCTGCTGCACGATGCCGGGTAACAGCGCCTCGGTCGCTTGACCCGCCTTGGTACCCTGGTAGACCAACCAAGCGCCCTTATCGGTTTCCAGCGTGACCAGATCGCTGACCTCAACGCCGCAGGAGCGGGCAAAGCCGAGCACGGCCTTGGTCGGCTCACCGGCCGGATCGAAGGCGGCCTTGAGCGCGGGACCGCGTCGTTCGATCTGTTCATCGGGTTGGTGCAACTGCAAGTTGGTGATATGCAATGCCAGACGCCGCGGGGCACCGTAGCGCACACTGGCATCAAAGCTCAGGCCGGCACTGCTCAGGCGCTCGAGGATACCCTCGGCGAAGGCGTTCATCAGGGTGCTCAGGGCTTTGGGCGGCAATTCTTCGGTGCCCAGCTCAATCAGAAAATCGGCTTGTGTCATCATTTTGTCTCTCCCGCGGCGGCCGCTTCTTTGGCGATCACCTCATCGCGCAAGGCAGCAGGTGCCTGGGGGAAGCCCAGTTTCAGGCGAGAGTCGAAATAGCTGCGCGCCACCAGGCGCGACAGGGTACGAATCTGCAGGATATAACGCTGCCGTTCGGTCACCGAGATCGCCTTGCGGGCATCGAGCAAGTTAAAAGTATGACCGGATTTGAGAATCTGCTCGTAAGCCGGCAATGGCAGGTCCAGGTCGATCAACTTCTGCGCCTCGGCGGCATGGTAATCGAACTGATGAAACAGTTCGGCGACATCGGCATGGGCGAAGTTGTAGGTCGATTGCTCGACTTCGTTTTGATGAAAGACATCACCATAGGTCACCGGCGTGCCATCGGGGCCCACGGTCCAAACCAGATCGTAGACGCTGTCGACGCCCTGAATATACATGGCCAGACGTTCCAGACCATAGGTCACCTCACCGGTCACCGGATAGCATTCCAGCCCGCCGACCTGTTGAAAATAAGTGAACTGGGTCACCTCCATACCATTGAGCCAGACTTCCCAACCCAGACCCCAGGCACCGAGGGTCGGGTTTTCCCAGTTGTCTTCGACAAAGCGGATATCATAGACGGTTGGGTCGATGCCCAGCGCTTTAAGAGAACCCAGGTAGAGTTCCTGAATGTTATCGGGATGGGGTTTGAGAACCACTTGAAACTGATAGTAGTGCTGCAGACGGTTGGGGTTTTCACCATAACGACCGTCGGTCGGCCGGCGTGACGGCTGCACATAGGCGGCATTCCAGGTTTCCGGACCGAGGGCCCGCAAGAAAGTCGCCGGGTGCGAGGTGCCCGCGCCGACTTCCATATCGAGCGGCTGCATCAGCACGCAGCCTTGGTCGGCCCAGTATTGTTGCAGGGTCAGGATCAATCCTTGAAAGGTTCTCGTCTGTGCTGTTGTCTCTATAGTCACGATGGTTTTCTCACGTTACCCGATGAATGGCAATGGCTGGAACAGGGCCGGCCATTATACACAGGCCAGTAGCGGGGGTCATGTGGCAGTTGCGTCGCAACGGCCGGCATCGATGAGTGCGGCCGCATCATTGCGTGCAGCTTAGGAGCGCCAGTATTGCGGCGTCAGCAACACCAGCAGGGTGAAAATCTCCAGTCGACCCAAGAGCATGGCGAAGCACAGCAGCCATTTGGCGGTGGACGGGATGCTACCGTAGTCGTTCGCCACCTGGCCCAGGCCGGGTCCCAGGTTATTGAGCGAGGAGCCAACGGCGGACCAGGTAGTCTCGAAATCGAGTCCGGTGGCCAGCAGGCCAAAGAAGATCACCGCATAGGACATGATATAGACACTAAAGAAGCCCCAGACCGATTCAACCACCCGATCATCAACCCGGCGATTACCCACCTTGACGGTAAAGATACCTTTCGGATGGATCAGGCGCTTAATCTCTCGGATACCCTGTTTTAAGATCAGCATCACCCGAATCACCTTCATACCACCGGCGGTGGAGCCGGCACAGCCGCCGATAAAAGAAGCCATAAAGAGCATAAAGGGCGCAAACAGTGGCCAGGTCGAGAAGTCCGCGGTACCGAAGCCGGTGGTGGTCAAGAGACTCACTGCCTCGAACAGACCGTAACGCAGTGAACCCGCATTGCTGTAGGTCTGGGTAACCCAGAGTACAAACACCGTGATGGCTACTAGGATGGCCGCGATGACTAAGAAGAAGCGGTATTCCGGATCGGCGAAATAGTGCTTTAGCGACTTAGCATTCCAAGCGACGTAATGCAGGCCGAAATTGGCCGCCGCCAGCAACATAAAGACCACCGCGACCATTTCAATCGCCGCGCTGTCGAAGTAGCCCAGCGAGGCGTCATGGGTGGAGAACCCGCCGATCGCGACCGTCGAGAAGCTGTGGGCGACTGCGTCAAAGCCGGACATGCCGGCCGCCCAATAGGCCAGCGCGCAGACGATGGTCAGGGTCAGATAGATATACCAGAGCGCCTTGGCCGTCTCCGCGATGCGCGGCGTTAGCTTGCTGTCCTTGACCGGACCTGGGGTTTCGGTGCGGTACAGCTGCATACCGCCGACGCCCAACATGGGCAGCACGGCGACGGCGAGTACGATGATCCCCATGCCGCCGAGCCATTGCAGTTGCTGGCGATAGAAGAGAATGCTCTTGGGCAGTATATCGATCCCGGTAATCACCGTGGCGCCGGTGGTGGTCAGGCCGCTTAAGGATTCAAAGAAGGCATCGGTGTAACTGAGATTGACTGAGGGTGCCAAGAACAGGGGGATCGAACCGGCGATGGCCAGTACGATCCAGAACATCACGGTAATAAAAAAGCCGTCCCGGGTGCGCATTTCGCGGTGCCAATGGCGCACCGGTAACCACATGCCAAAGCCCACGCAGATCACGATTAGAAAGGCGAAGATAAAGGCATTGTGGGAGCCGTCTTCGTAGTAGAGCGAAACCAGAATCGAAGGCAGCATCGAGAGGCTGAATACCATCAGCAAAAGACCGAGAATTTTTAGGGTCAAACGATACTGCATTGGAGTCAGTCAGCCTGTAATCAAGATATGAAAATGAACCATTAAAAAAAACTAAAGCCGACCTGAAACAGCTTTTCGACATCAGACGTCCGGCGCTTATCAACCAGAAACAATATCACGTGATCGCCGGTTTCGATAATAGTGTGGTCGTGCGCGATGATNACCGCTTCGCCGCGCACGATGGCGCCAATCGAGCAACCTTCTGGCAGATCGATATCTTCGACCGCCCGACCGACCACCTTGGAGGTTTTAATATCGCCATGCGCAACCGCCTCGATCGCCTCGGCCGCGCCGCGGCGCAATGAATAGACATTGGCGATATCACCACGACGCACATGGGTCAGCAGGCTACCAATGGTCGACTGGGAGGGGGAAATGGCAATATCGATATCGCCGCCCTGCACCAGATCGACATAAGCGGTATTATTGATCAGGGTCATCACCTTGCGCGCGCCCAAACGTTTGGCGAGCAAGGAGGCCATAATATTGGCCTCGTCATCGTTGGTTACGGCGATAAACAGATCGGTGTCTTCGATATTTTCATCGAGCAACAGCTCCTGATCGGAGGCGTCACCGCGCAATACGATGGCGTGTTTAAGATGGTTACTCAACCATTGGCAGCGATCCTCGCTGTGCTCCAGGACCTTAACCGAATAACGCGCCTCAATTTCTCGTGCCAGTCGGTAACCGATATTACCGCCCCCGGCGATCACGATGCGTTTATAGCTGCTTTCCTTGCGCCGCAGCTCACTCATCACGGCACGAATATCGCTGGTGCCAGCGAGGAAGAAGACCTCATCGTCGGCTTCGATGACCGTCGAGCCTTCCGGCACGATAGCCCGACCCTTGCGGAAAATGGCCGCAACTCGAGTTTCAACTGAGGGCATATGGTGCTTGAGAAAACGTAATTCTTGGCCAACCAGCAAGCCGCCGTGGATCGCCCTCACCGCGACCAGCTGCAACTTGCCACCAGCAAAGTCGAGCACCTGCAGCGCGCCGGGGGTTTCGATCAGGCGTTGGATATAGTTGGTCACCAAGCGCTCAGGGCTGATTAGCACGTCGATCGGAAAGGCATCCTGACTGAACAGCTTATCGCTTTCGCGAATATACTGTGGGTCCCGGATCCGGGCGATCTTGGTTGGGGTGCGAAATAGAGAAAAAGCCACCTGACAGGCGGCCATATTGACTTCATCGCTATTGGTCACCGCGATCAACATATCGGCATCCTCGGCCCCAGCCCGTTGCAACACATCGGGCAGCGACGCCAGGCCGATCACGGTGCGAATATCGATCCGATCTTGCAACTCGCGCAAGCGGTTACCATCGGTATCGACCACGGTGATGTCATTTTCTTCCGAGGCAAGATTCTCTGCCAGTGAACTCCCGACCTGTCCGGCTCCGAGCAAAATGATTTTCAATGGCATTGTCCTAGAACGTAATGTTGTCGAGTGGGCTGAGGCTTAGCGTGCAGCAGCCAACCTATTTGACCTGATTAGCCTATGTTACCGACCCAGGCCAACAAAGACGAGGCCTAAGCGCGACCATCGTATCTGGCCAGCCCGGTCTTGCGTTAGCCTAACGTGCCTTGTGCAGTAACGCATAGAAAAAGCCATCGTGACCGCCGGCTTGCGGCAACCATTGCACGCCAGTGGGCGTCGGCACATCGCCGGTCAGGGGTAATTCGACCAAGGCAGCGTCGGCGTGCGCTGCCAGAAAGGCCGAGATCTGCTGGCTGTTCTCATCCGGCAGGATGGAACAGGTCGCATAGAGTAAGCGACCGCCGGGCTTGAGCGTGCCCCAGAGTTGCGTTAGAAGATTTTTCTGCACCAAGCCCAACGCCTTGATATCGGTATTTTTACGCAGCAACTTGATATCGGGGTGGCGACGGATCACCCCGGTGCCAGAACAGGGGGCATCGACCAGAATGGCGTCAAACGGCTCACCGTCCCACCAGCTCGACACATCGCCGGCATCCGCTGCGGTCAGTTGAGCACTGAGTTGCAAGCGCTCTAGGTTTTCGGCGACCCGGTCGAGGCGTTTGGGGTCGACGTCCAACGCGGTTAATTGGATGCTCGCACTTTCGAGCAGATGGCCAGTCTTGCCACCCGGCGCGGCGCAAGCATCGAGCACTCGCTCACCATCCGTTACATTCAACAGCTGGGCACAGAGCTGGGCGGCCTCGTCCTGAACCGAGACGGCACCGGCGGAAAAGCCCGGCAGCGCCAGCACCGGTGCTGGCGCTGCCAGGGTCACACCGACTTCTGAATGGGCACAGGCATGCGCCTCAAAGCCCTGCTCATTGGCCTGCGCCAGCCAGGCGTCTCGCGTGCCGTGGCGCTGATTGACGCGCAGAGTCATCGGCCCCAACTGGTTTGAGTCGGCACAGATCTGATGATACTGCTCCGGCCAGGCCTGGCGCAGGCGCTTATTTAACCAACCCGGCATGGCCTCGGCCCGACGCAGATCGGCGAGCATCGCACCGCGTTCGCGCTGAAAACGCCGCAAGGTGCCGTTCACCAATCCGGTTGCCCACTGCCGATCGGCCTCGACCGTGACCGCTACGGTCTCATTGATGGCCGCGTATTCGGCGACCTGCAATTGCCAGAGCTGGTAGATACCGATGGCCAGCACCATATGCAGCAATCGTTCCTTATCGCGCAGCGGGTCTTCGACCAGCTGGTTAATCAGTTCATCGAGNGCGAAATAGTAGCGCACACTGCCATAGACCAGCTGTTGCAGGAAGGCGTGCTGTTCCGGATCGAGCTCGGCGAGGGCGGCGGGCAACTCGTGGCTGAGCGAGCGGCCGTTGTCGACGACATTTAGCAGGATGTCGGCGGCGATATAGCGAATAGACTTCATAGGATGGCCGAGTTAGTGAACTGTGGGTGGGCGATAAATTGGTCGCGCCGGGCGTTGAGCAGATCGCTGGCGCTCATGGCTTTTTTACCGGGTAACTGCAGCTTTTCGATCCGCAACACCCCGTCGCCGGTGGCAACATCGAAGCCCACCTTGGTCATGGCAACCAGCGAGCCAGGGGCGGCCTCACTCGACTGACCGGGCAGGCTCGCCTGGTGCAACCGCACCGTCTCGCCCTGCCATTGGGTAAAGGCGCCAGGCCACGGCGTCAGGCCGCGAATCTGGCGATCGATTTGCTCGGCCGAGTCCGACCAGTCGATCTGACCCTCGGTCTTTTCCAGCTTGTGCGCGTAAGTCGCCTGGGCCGAATTCTGCGCAACCGGCTGCGTCGCCGCCATTTCCAGCTGGTTCAGGGCCTGCAGCAAGGCGGGTGCTCCGAGTTCGATAAGACGGTCGTGCAGTATCGCGCTGCTATCGGTTGGCAAAATATTGCAGGCCACGGTTACCAGCGCGTCGCCGGTATCGAGTCCGGCATCCATCTGCATGATGGTTATGCCCGTTTGCGCATCGTCNGCCAGCAAGGCTCGGTGAATCGGTGCGGCACCACGCCAACGCGGCAGGAGTGAGGCATGTACATTGACACAGCCTAGGCGCGGGGTGTCGAGAATCACTTGCGGTAGAATCAGGCCATAGGCCACCACGACCATCAGATCGGCCTGCAATGCGGCCAATTCAGTCTGGGCGGCGTCACTCTTGAAGTTGATCGGTTGCAAGACCGGTATCTGATGCGCCAAGGCGAGGCTCTTAACCGGCGAGGCGGTCAGTTTACGACCGCGACCAGCGGGCCGATCGGGTTGGCTATAGACCGCCACGACCCGATGTTCACTGTCGATCAGGGCCTGTAGGTGCTCGGCCGCAAATTCAGGCGTACCGGCAAAGATAAGGTTCAGGGACATCGCCTAGTGGTCCAACTTATGTTGCTTCTCGAGTTTCTTCTTGATCCGGGTGCGCTTTAAGCTGGACAGGTAATCGACAAACAGCTTGCCATCCAAATGATCGATCTCATGTTGGATGCAGATGGCCAGCAGGTCGGTGGCCTCAAACGCCAAGGCCTCGCCTTGTTCATTGAGCGCGCTAACCTGAATTTTGTCGAACCGGGTAACATTTTCATAATAACCCGGCACCGACAGACACCCTTCCTGATATTCCATCGGGGCACCGGTGACCACATATTCAGGGTTGATCAATATAAGCGGTGCATCTTGCTGTTCGGACACGTCGATAACCACCAAGCGCCGATGAACATTAATTTGACTGGCCGCAAGGCCAATGCCAGGCGCCTCGTACATGGTCTCGATCATATCCAGGGCCAAGGTGCGCAGTGCATCGTCGACCTTGTCGATCCGCACGGCGACCGTGCGCAAACGCGGATCGGGGTATTCTAATATCTCTAGTAATGCCATAACGGACTATTTAACCAATATTTATGAGTGGAAAGTACAGCCTTGCCCGATCTCGCCAAAATGTTATCCAGTTATCACTTTCTGGATTTATCTGTGCAGATTTGGCTTTAAAGTGTTTGGCTCTGCGATTGACTGCTAGACTAAAAAAGTTAACCGTTTTCGCTCGGTATCGTCATAGGGAGACCCCATTGCGCTAAAAAGCCGACAGTATAAGTTTCCGATGTGAAATACATCCTATTTAACCCATTTTGTAACAAATGAGAACAGTGTAGCAGACTCGCGAGCACCGGCATGGCGGCCAGTACTTTAGGGTCTGTTGCATGCTAAACAGACAAATTATATAGGGAATTTGGCCATGAGGAAAATCATCGCTGCATTATTAGGCTGCTGTTTCGCCATGGGCCTGTCTGGGGCCGATGAATTGACCCTGAACGACGACGTGCCCGACCAATATGTCGTTGTTAAAGGTGACACGCTCTGGGATATCTCAGACATGTTTCTCGCCGACCCGTGGAAATGGCAAGATATCTGGTACCTCAATCCACAGGTCGAAGACCCTCATCTAATTTATCCGGGCGATGTCATCGGCCTGGTGATGATAGACGGTGAACGACGCCTGACCACCATTATGCGCAGCGACAGCGCCAACACCTTGAAAATCTATAGCGATCAGGCCGATGCCAATGGCGTCGTTAAATTGCGACCGACGGCGCGAATCACGCCTATTTTTGGCGCCATTCCGGCCATTCCTCGCGAGCATGTCGACGGCTTCCTATCGGGCAATCGAATCTTAGCAAGCGCAGAACTAAAATCGGCGCCCTATATTATCAGTGGCATGGAAGGCCGCCTGCTGCTCGGCGCTGGGGATCAGGTCTATGCCCGCGGGGAATTTAACGTTGACCTGCCCGCCTACCAAATATACCGCATGGGCAAGATTTACCGAGATCCCTATACCAAGGAGCGCTTAGGCTATGAGGCGATTGAACTGGGCACCGCGCGACTGGACAATCTACAGGGCGAGATCGCAACCTTCGAGCTAGAGCGTTCGAGCCAACAGGTCGCCATCGAGGATCGCATCTTGCCCTCGGATGAGGCGCAGCTGGAAACGGTCTTTTACCCCAGCGAGCCGCCTCAGGGGGTCGATGGGGTGATTGTCGACTCCGGCCGCGGTGCCAGCTTTATCGGCCAGTATGATGTGGTGCTGCTCAATGTCGGTGAGCGCGAAGGAGTCGCCGCAGGCATGATTTTCCGCATCAACCGGCGCGGTGATCGAGTGCGCGACCCAATTAACAAGGACCGCATCCAATTGCCCGAGGAAGAGGCGGGTCTGCTGATGGTCTTCCGCACCTTCGAGAAAATGTCTTATGGCTTGGTATTGGACGCGAAGCTGCCCATGCGCGTGGGCGATCCGATCGTCAACCCGGGTTTCTGATAACTGCATCACAGCTTGGTAACAGGCGCCCTCAGGCGCCTTTTTTTTCGCCCGGCTTTTTGTAATAGTGCCACAAACCCATATCGGGTGAGTCGCATCGCCTAGCTCTGAGCCCAGTGTTTGGGCTTTGAGTCCTGGGTTGGCGGTCGAGTGAAAGATGACGGGACACCGGTCATTCAGGACAAGGAATTTCAACTAAGGGAAGCCTATGCACTCGGACACCCTCGCCTGGTTGCGCTGGGTATTGGTACCCCAGCTCGGACTCAAGCGCAGTCATACTCTGCTCAACCTGGTCGACTCGCCCGCCGATCTGTTCCGTCACCCGGAGCGCTGGCCATTGCCCGAGGCTGTTAAGGTGACCNTGCGCGCCATGCATCGNCTCGGCGAACAGCACCCGATCCATCGCCAGGCCCTAGACCAGCTGCGCTGGGCCGAACGGGCCAACCACCATCTGATCAGCCTGGCCGACGGCGCCTATCCGCCGAATCTGAATCAAATCCATGATGCCCCGTTGATGCTNTGGGGCATTGGCGATACCGGCTTGCTGCAGACGCCCCAGATAGCCCTGGTCGGCAGTCGTCACGCCAGCCCAGGCGCACTGAGTCACGCTCATCGCCTAGCCGCCGATCTCGCCCGAGCGGGGCTGGTGGTGACCAGCGGTGGCGCCTTGGGGATCGACAGCGCCAGTCATCGGGGCGCCTTGGCGGTTCAGGGTGGGACCATTGCNGTGCTCGGCTGCGGCGTCGATGTCGGTTACCCCAAGCCCAACAAGGCCTTATTTGCCAGCCTGGCCAGCCAGGGTCTGCTGCTCTCAGAACACCCCTTGGGCACGCAACCTCGACCGGGCCACTTTCCTCGGCGCAACCGCCTGATCAGCGCACTGGCCGAGCTGGTGGTNGTGGTCGAGGCGACATTGAACAGCGGTTCATTGGTCACGGCTCAACATGGCCTNGATCAGGGCAAGGATATCTTTGCGATGCCAGGTGATATTGGCAACCCCAATACNGCCGGGTGTCATCGCTTAATTCAGGACGGCGCCTATCTGCTCGCCGATGCCAAGGATATATTACGGCATCTTAAGTTCCAGCAGCATCCCAGCCCCCAANCTGAGCCCATCGCCCTGGACCACCTTAGCCCGCTGCAGCAGAAGATCATGGCCTTGTTGCGCTTTGGCATCCTGCCGCTGGATGGTTTGGCCCACCACCTTGAGCTGGCGGTCCATCAACTNCTCGAGGCCATATTGGAGCTCGAGCTGGAGGGTCTGATCGAACAACAACCGGGTGGCTATACGCTTTCCGACATTGCCTGAGGCCCGCACACTGGTTACCCTAAGCAGCTGGCCACTACTCGACTCAATTTATGCACCCTTATTCATTGCCTATCCGCCAAGCGGTCGCGATTATTCAGCGCGGCGGTCTGATTGCCTACCCAACTGAAGGCGTTTTTGGCCTCGGCTGCAACCCCTTNGACGGNGCGGCCGTTGCCCGCCTGNTGGCGNTNAAGCANCGACCGCTGCATAAGGGTCTCATCCTGATCAGCGACCGGGTCGAACGNTTCGAGCCTTTNCTGGCNCCCCTAACCGACGCACACTGGCAGCGCNTGTGCAGCCGATGGCCGGGCCCGATGACNTGGACCGTGCCACACAATGGTACGCTGCCCGAGTGGATCACCGGCGGCCGCTCAACCGTGGCCATTCGAGTCACCGCGCACCCGGTCGCGGCCAACCTGTGCGCCCAATTTGGCCAGCCCCTGGTGTCCACCAGCGCCAATCGTCAGGGTCGGCCGGCGCTGGAGCGCCAGCTTCAGGTTCGTCAGCAGCTGGCCAACGAGCTCGACTTTATCGTCCCGGGCCGCGTCTTAACGCCCGGCAAGGCCAGTCAAATCGAAGATTTAATCAGCGGTCAACGCTACCGCGCATAACTAGGGAATCCCTATGGCAGACTTTACATTCGACATCGAACCCGTCAAAACCTATCTGATGCAACTGCAGGACCGAATCTGTGAGGGTTTGGAGCGTGCCGATGGCAAGGGCCTGTTCAGCGAAGAAAGCTGGCAGCGCCCCGGCGGCGGCGGCGGCCGTTCGCGCACCCTGGTCGATGGCGCGGTGTTCGAGAAAGGCGGGGTCGGCTTTTCCCATGTGATGGGCGACACCCTGCCACCCAGTGCGACGGCCAGTCGCCCGGAGCTGGCCGGGTGTCGCTGGCAAGCCATGGGGGTGTCGCTGGTCATGCATGCCCACAATCCCTTCGTACCGACCTCGCATGCCAATGTTCGGCTCTTTGTCGCGGAAAAGGCTGGTATGGAGCCGGTCTGGTGGTTTGGTGGTGGTTACGATCTAACGCCTTACTATGGCTTCGATGACGACTGCCGGCACTGGCACCAGAGCGCGAAGACCGCCTGCGAACCCTTCGGCAGTGACGTTTTTCCGCGCTTTAAAAGCTGGTGTGACGATTATTTTTACCTGCCCCACCGTTCCGAGCCACGCGGTGTCGGCGGTATCTTTTATGATGATCTAAACACTTGGGACTTCACCACGACCTTCGCCTTTATGCAGTCGATCGGCGATTCCTATTTGGCCGCCTATCTGCCCATCGTGGCACGGCGCCAAGACACGCCTTTCAGTCCGGCCCAGCGCACTTGGCAGGAGATTCGTCGGGGCCGCTATGTGGAGTTCAATCTGGTGTTCGATCGGGGCACTATCTTTGGCTTGCAGTCGGGCGGTCGCACCGAATCCATTCTGATGAGCCTGCCACCGGCCGTGCAATGGCATTATAACCATCAGCCCGAGGCCGGCAGCGCAGAGGCGCGACTGCTGGACTATTACCTGACCGGGCGCGATTGGGTATAGCCGGCCAAGCCGGTTGGTGACCTTAGGCTAAAAACGCCTACACACTGCCTGCCGCTAGGAGAGCCTTCAGCTCACCGGCCGCCACCAGGGCTTTCAGATCGGTGTAACCGCCGATCAATGCGCCGCCGATAAAGATTTGCGGAAAGGTCTCGAAGCCGGTCCACATCTTGATGGCCAAGCGTTCACGCCACTTCGACATATAGCTGCCATATTCCAGATAAAGATGTTCTACCTGCTGCTCATCAAGCAACTTACGGCTGGACTTGACCACCGGGTTTTGTTTCATGCCCACGACCACCACGGCGTGACGGCCAATGGCCTGCCTGACCTCGTTGAGTAAGCTTTGATCACCGCCCAGCTTGGCCTGGATGGCCGGGTGGGCAAGGTTTTCGGATAATATAGGACGCATCGATGAATCTCTTTTTAGGTTGGGTAACGCCGCCTATATGCTGGCGTTTGAGCGTACTTCAACAGATGAAGCCGATTATATGACTTATGACTCGGAAGTGTTTTCGAGCAGTTCCACTACCTGCTGCAAGGCCCCGCTGTAGTCCTGATAGTTGAGCGCAATAGAATGGTAACGGCCGCGATGCAACAGCACCATGGATGGAAAGCCTTCAATCGGCAAGCTGCGGGCAAAATTCAGCTCAACGGTTAGGGCCTGCTGCAATTCAGGTGAGGCTAGATCGGCGGCAAAGCGGGCGCTATCGAGTCCGATCTCCTCGGCCAATTGTTGCAGGACCTCGACATTCGACGGGTTCAGGGCACGCAAATAGTAGGCCGATTGCAACGCCGAAATCATGGCCAGCTCCGCCTGCTGCCAACTCGCCGCGATCACCGCGCGACAGGCGGGATAAGTGGAGCGACGCGGTTCATTTTCGGTCCAGAAATCAAAATTAAACTCGGTGCCCAGGCGTCCCTGAATCTGATGCCAGTAGCCGGCAATCGCTTGTTGTTGCGCGACCGGCATGACCTCGTCGCTGTCCGGTGCCAAGCCCCCGACGCAATAGCGCACCGTCACTCGATCCGCCAATTCCGCCGCGAACCGATCCCAAACTGGCTTATGCGCCCAACACCAACTGCACATCGGATCGTGTATATAGATAAACTCACTTTCTGTGTTCATAACCACTGCGCCCTGCGCCAAAGATAGCCCACCATAGCAAGTACCGATTCAATCCGAAATCCTTAGTTCGACCGATGGCACGGTGCTATTCCCGTGGCATCGGATCGAGCTGAATTGACCTAAGGCAAGATGTCACCCCTAGGGTGCGCCTAGTCTTGGACCCTCCAACCAGCCAGAGAGTCCCGCAACATGTTGATTCGTTCCCCTGCCGTAGCCGGCACCCTCTACGATGCTGACAGCCAACGGCTGCTCGCCCAAATTGAATCCTGGCTCGCCGACGCGGGCAGTCAGCCCCTGCCCAGACCCGCCAAAGCGTTAATCGTGCCGCATTCGGGCTATCCGTTTTCCGGTGCCACGGCGGCCGGTGCTTATCGACTGCTGGAACCGATCTACGACACCATCAAGCGGGTGGTTATCTTAGGCACCTGCCACCGTGACCCAACTCAGGGCCTGTGGACACCACGATGTGCTGCTTTTCGCACGCCCTTAGGCGATGTGGCCGTCGACCAGCCCGCCTGCCGAGCCTTGCTCGAGCACCCAGAGGTTAACGAATTGGCGGTACAGCAAGATATGGAGCACAGTATTGAGGTGCAGTTACCCTTTCTGCAGACCGTCCTGGAGGACTTCAGCCTGATTCCCCTGCTAGTCGGTGACTGCAGCACGCCGGTGCTGGCCGAGATTCTATCGTCCCTATGGGGCGGACCGGAAACCCTATTGGTAATCAGCACCGGCCTCAGCCGCAACCGGCCCTACCGAGAGGTTATCGCGCAGGATCAACACTCCGCGCGGCGCATTCGCGCCTTTGATAGCGGCTTTGTCAGCCAGGAAGCCTGTGGTTTCAATGCCCTGAATGGGTTTTTGCAGGTCGCCAAGGCCCAAGGCTTAGCGTCTCGACAGGTGGCCCTGACGACCTCGGCCGATCTCAACGGACAAAAAGAGCAGGTACGCGGCTTTGGTGCCTTCGTTTTCTATTGATCCGACCGACACACCTGATGCAAGAGCGCCATGGGTCCGCTGCGCCGAATCAACGCGCGTTCAGCTGGGTCTTGTGCCAACAGGCCGCCGGCCAAGCCTAAGCTGTTAATCGCTAAACCCCCAACGGAGGCCTGGGTACGAGGCACCACCAGCATCCAGTCTCGGGTAATCAATAGATTGCAGGCTTGCCAACTGTATTCCAGCTTCTGCCAGGCTTCCAGCAGGGTATCCGGTTGCCAATTCGGCAGCCAATGAACGCGATGGACAAAGGGATAGATGCTCTGATGAGAATCTTGCTGCCAACGCAAAACCGCCGCATCGATCGGCAGGACGCCCGCGCCCAAATCTTTGGGCACCAGCTGGAAATGGCGGTGTGCCAGGGAAGCCCCGGCCAGTGGGCCGCCGTTATAGAACACCAGGCCATCGACCTGATCCAACACCATGGCGATGGCGCTGAAGTCGGCCAAATTCAGTAAGCCGGTCTGTTCAACAAAACCTTGCGTGGTGATCAGGCCGTGTAACGGCAGCAGGCTGTATTTATTCAGCAGCAGATGATGGCTCTGGCCCAGGGTTTCCACCCAGAGCGCCGGGTCGGGTGTTAAAAAGGGATTAGCCGGTGACGCGGTGATGGGTTTTTCGATTGCCACAGAGGGCGCATAGCGGACCACAAAATCAATGCCACCCTGGCTGATGATTTCGTATTCGCTGGGCCGTATCACCAACTGACCCGAGGCAATCGCCCGATCGGCGACCGCACTCATCCGTTGCCAAAGATTTTCCATGTTAACCACTCAATCCGTCAGTGTTGGCAGTCTACCACCAACGTTCCACTGAATCTCTAGCCCGCCCGCGCGGGCCTTGACTTAGCTGCTGCAGCTTAGGATCGGTGCAGGCGCGGCCGCGGCCGGTGGCTGATGCCAATGGGCCCATTCGGCCCGTTCGGTAAAGGGGTCTTGCAGGGCCGCAAAGAACGATTCCAAGGGGCCAAAATTACCAGTCTGCGCGGCATCGATGACCGCCTGGAGATGATGACTGCGTGCCACAGTCACCGGGTTAGAGGCAAGCATCTGACGCTGGCGCTCGGTCTCATCGGCTTCGGTCTGGGTCAGGATGCGAGCACACCAGGCGGCGAAGCGCGGCGCATCGATAAAGTCATCCTTTAGGCCGGGCCATTCGGTCAGCGGTAAGTTGGCCAGGCGTCGAAAGGGCGTGTGGAAGTCTTTGCCTTCTGCGGCCAATAGGGCCAGCCATTCATCCAATAACTCGGGCTCAATGGGCCGCTCAGATGAGCCGCCAAGTCGTTGATTGAGCAGTTCATAGTAATGCTTCCGATGGCACTGATCGAAGTCGCTCACCGCAGCGGCCAACAACTGCGAATCGGTCAGCGGCGCCAAGGCCTGGGCCAAGCGCTGCAAATTCCAGAACGCCACCGAGGGCTGTTGGTTAAAGGCATAGCGTCCTTCGGCGTCGGTATGGTTATAGACCGCATTGGGTCGTGTCTGGTCGAGAAATGCATAGGGCCCGTAATCGAAGGTTTCGCCGACTATGCTCATATTGTCGGTATTCATCACGCCGTGGACGAAACCATAGGCCATCCAATAGGCAATCATCTGCGCGGTTTGCTCGATCACCGCACGCAGGAGACTGACGATCGGATCGGCGTTGTCCTGGCATTGAGGGAAGTGATGCTTAATAGTGAAGGCGGTCAGCGCCTTGAGTTGATCTATGTCCTGGCGGTGCGCCAGCCATTCGAAATGACCGAAGCGAATATGGCTGCTGGCCACGCGCATCAGGGTCGCGCCCGTCTCAAGGGTTTCTCGATACACCGCTTCAGTGGAACCGGCTAAGGCTAGGGCGCGGGTGGTCGGCGCACCGAGGCCATGCAGCGCCTCACTGCCCAAGAATTCACGGATCGAGGACCGCAGCACGGCACGGCCATCACCAAAGCGACTGTAGGGTGTCTTGCCGGCACCTTTGAGATGCATTTCCCAATAGACACCGCTCGGGTCGAGCCACTCGCCTAAAAGTAAGCCTCGACCATCGCCCAGTCCTGGATTCCAACCACCAAATTGATGACCCGCGTATTTTTGCGCTATTGGCTCGTGGCCCTGGAACAGTGCC
>JGI20154J14316_10002071_pt1 | contig 17317 bp, 13 predicted proteins | sample COG_04_FD_14316 | JGI IMG/M metagenome (IMG submission 14316) | reverse complement strand
TCTGCAGCAGCCTTCTCTTCTGCAGCAGCTTTCTCAGCAGCAGCAACCGCCGATGCAACCTTCTCTTCCGCAGCAGCCTTCTCTTCTGCAGCAGCCTTCACTTCTGCAGCAGCAACAGCAGCCTTCTCCGCGTTTAAACGGTCAATCTCTCCAATGTCTTTCTTTTTCTCATTAATAATGCTTTCATATATACCGATCGCAACGGCGTTTGATATCAAATTTTCTGAATTAACCACCGGCATATCAGGTGACTTAGTAGATAATAATTTTGTTATAGCAATGCTGGTTGCATCTCCCAACTCCTTTTCTTTTTGTACTAGGTATTTCCTTTGTTGTATCTCTGCCAATTCTTTTTCCAATCTCACACGTTTTTCCTGAAATTGAGATGCAGCATCCTCAGCTTCTAATCTGGCTTTTTCATCATTCGCTTTTTTATCCGCCATTTCTTTGGCTATTCTTGCAGCATCTTCGGCTTCTAATCTGACTTTTTCATCATTCGCCTTTTTATCCGCAATTTCTTTGGCTATTCTTGCATCCTCTGCTAAACGGTCCTGCGTTGCCTTTTCTTCAACAGCCATTTGCTCAAGTTCTCTCATTCTTTCTACTTCTATTCTAGCTTCTTCTGCTATTTTCTCCGCTTTTTTTCTATCTTCCTCCTCAACTAATTTCTGCGCTTCTATTCTAGCTGCCTCTGCTATTTTCTCAGCTTCTATTCTCGCTGCCTCTGCTCTACGTTCCTCTTCTGCTAATCTGTTAGCTGCTTCAAGTTCGTCTTTTGCTAATTTGTCGGCGGCGATGCGTTCCTCTTCGGCTCTACGTTCCTCTTCGGCTCTACGTTCCTCTTCCGCTAATCTGTCGGCTGCATCCCGTTCTTCTTTTGCTCTACGTTCTTCTTCTGCTAATCTTTCAGTTTCAAGCTTAGCTTTTTTTTCAGCAGCATCCAATCGGGCGATTTCTTCTTTCTTCAATCGTTCCTTATCATCATCAACCTTTTTTTCGTCTAAACGTATTTTCAAATTATTTATCAAGTCCAATAATTTTATTTTTAACTCATTCTCTTTTTTCTTAACCGATTCTGGCTTTTTATAGGTATTTAATTTATCAACAGTTTCTTGTATTTTTTTTTTCAAGAGATCAGCTAATTTTGGGTTATTTGACATATGACTTTATTAAATATATTATTATACATAATAAAGATATTTTTTTGCATGTTTATACTATTGGTTACTTTTTCTTAAGACTTTGATTACGAATATTGCGATTTTTACGACTATATTTGCCACCAGTTCTTACTTTTTCATCAGCATATAATTTTTTCATATTAAAAGCATTTTTATATTCGTTAAGTTTATCCGGTATATTTTCACCATTACATACAGTTGCAACTGCATTTAATTTGGACATTCTATCAATAAACTCAACTGTTCCAATAGAAGAAATTGCATTACTGTTATCAACAATGTTCAAAAAATCAATAATATACTTTTTTACCTTTTCCTGGTTAGTTACGAAAGCTTCATAATCTTGCTTAAATATATCTTGCTTATCTTTTCGTTTATTACTTAATGCCATAAGTTCATTGATATTTATATTTTCCGGACCATTTTTTTCTTCTGATAATGTTTTCATGGTTTCATCTAAAAGCATTTCAGCATTTTCAATATCATTAATAAAAGCATTTAATTCTTGTTTATCTTCACGTAAATAATGAATATTTCTATCGATTGTCATAAAAACGTTTCGCATGTGAGTATTCTCATATAAACTATAATATTCTATATAACTTTTGATATTAGCGTCAAGATACATTTTAATCTCTTGAAATTTTTGTTCATCTGATGATACAGTATCCTCTAATATGTATTTAACACTTTGCTCTACAATATTTGCTTTTTTCAATAATTCGTAATTTTTTATACCGGTTTCTTGCCATTTTTGCACTATAGAAAGTCTTATTTTTTCTATTTCCAAAAGTTCTTTTAAATGCGTATAATGTTGAATTATGATTTTATTATCTTCATCCCTTCCTCCTCCTGAAATTCCTGATTTATTAGTGTTAAATATAGTATGCATATGTATTATTTCATATATAAATTTAAATAGATCATACGATAATGGAATATTTGCATCTTTATACAGAGGCTTTCCGTCTTTTATATCTTTAAAAGTTTTGTATAGTATAGGTTTGCTCTCAAAAGGTGTCATTGTAATATTTCTTAAATCATTTACTCTATTTTTCCTCTCTCCACTTTCTGTTTCATACACATACTTTGATTCAATATTATGCAATAATTGTTTAGATTCTTTTAAGAATTGTGCAGCATCTTTATCAAAAATGTCTCCAAAATACATTATTCGTTTTAAATTATTTATATCTATATAAGGAACCGGAGGAGGGTTATTGGCTTTCTTAGAAATATTTAATACACAAAAAATACATACCATCAAATCTGAATACATTATATTTTTATTTTCTTCAGCATCTTTAATCTTGAAATAATTATTATTGCTCAAATAGTTAAATATCTGGTCAAATATAACACTTTGACCTTGTGCATTTTTATTTTCACCTATTTTATCAAATGAAAAACAATTTTCGTGATTAGGGCAATACTGGTCAAAACAGATATCAATATAATTTGGTACAATTTCAAGAGCATCTTTATTTTTCACATATAACATTTCTCTTATTACATTACGGACTTGCTTTAATGAATCATTAATAAAAAAACCTTCTGTTCTACGATTATCACAAACAGTTTCGGATAATTCCAATTTTTCGGTTCTAACATACTCCATATCTCTGATAAATTTTATTAAGTCGCTATCTGAATCATCATCTGGAAACAACACAACAAACATTTTTTTTAAGCTGTCGTCCATTATTTTTTTGGGGGGTATTGTTAAAATATTTGATAGGTTTTTACATTCTTCCGGTAAGTGTATCATATAGTCATTGAATAAGTCACAAACACCCGATTCTTTTAGATAATCATTAAATGATGTTAGCTGATGTTTTATACTTTCATAAATATCACATAATTCAGCGACAATATTGTCATAGTTGCGTTGAACCTCCATAAAATCTTTATTTAAATTTCTGATTTCAGTATCCGCATATGATACATTAGATGGACTATAATTAAACTTACCATCTTTTCCAATCACACTTTTTCTATTCTTTATATTTGTTTCAAAGCTATATGGTTGCAATAATTTTACATTTTTTTCATCTCTCACAACCACTTTTGAAATACCCAAATGTTCAACAAGGCGAACCCTATATCGTTCGGGAGCATTTCTATAATCAGTATCATGTGTATTTGTCATAATTTTTTCAAAAGCATTTCGTAGTTGAGTCAAATTATCAATCTTAGCTTTATTAGGATTATTTTGTAACTGCCGATCTAAAGTACTTGCTTGCATAAGTTTTTCATAAAATTTACTTACAATATCATTTTTATAATCCGTATATATCTTATCATTTATTCTACTTAAAAGACTAGAAAATAATCTATAAGCATCACGCATTTCGGTTGCCTTTATAGTTTCATTACTATAATAGTATATTAAGTTATCCTTTAATACTCTCTTATAGTCAGCTTCTGAAATCTTTATTATAAAACGACGGGTAAAATCAATAAATGATTTTAACAATGGTTTCTTTCCTTCAAAGTTTAATAATACTGGATATGCTTTCTTAAATTCATCATTTATTAATGGATTTTCAAAATCATAAATAGGGAGATTTTTTTTTTCTTTTTCTTCATCCTTTTTATTTACATCTTTCCCCCAAGAAGGCAACACATCATCGTCATCGTCATCATCATCATCATCGTCATCATCGTCATTACCACCAACGGTTTTTGGGTTGCAAGGTAATGTTTCAGAACCGATCGGATCTGGGGTATCGCCGCATTTTTCTTCCTCATAAAATAATTTGTTAGAACCTTCCTTATCTTCTTTGATGCTCATAAAATCTGTTAATACTGCGGGATTAGAACAGTCAAATACATTTTCTACACCTGCAAAATCTCCCACTATTAAATAACCTTGTTTTTCTTCCTTTACCAGTTTTACAAAAATCAAGGAATGACTACGAGAACTATTTGGATTATTCGTAGTTGCTTTTACATGACGATCTGTATCTATTAAATGAATCATTACTTTACCAATTTGGTCTCCCTTCTGAAAATTAGCATCAGATATATCATTACAATTACCTTTTTCTGTTTCCTTATATATACGATAAATATGGTGATTTTTATGTGTATAATTTTGACTTAAAACAAAACCACTTTCTTTATCATACTCAAACATGGCGTTCTCGCAATCAGTATTAATAGGTTCTAATGTGTGATTTTTATCCGTTCCTGAATTATAAAATTCACGATATTCTATTTCTATATTGCTATATGCTCCTTCTTTACCAAGTTGATTACACAATTGAATTAATATGCCATCTTTTTCAGCATCAGTATTGCCCTTATTGAAATAAATTAACGAACTTGTTTTTCCAGCCCCACTTGCACCATAACCTAAAATAAATACGGGTTTTGGGTTATCAGTTTTTAATTCGGTTTTGACTAATTCCATTTCACTTGCAATATCATCATTTTTTTTATCAGGACCAAAAACCTTTGTAAATTCACCAAAGACATACTCGTGATCATAAGGTTGTCCCGTTTTTCGTTTCATATCAACTGTACCAACTGGTTCAAATCCGCGATTCAATATTTCTTTAGTTGGTTGCAAATTATCACCAATTTGTTCGTAATACTGTTCATTGTCATCGTTATATTTAATCAAAAGATGCTTTGCTGCTTTATTTGTATCTGGTATCATAATATCAAATCTACGATTGTACATTTTTAAATTGTGCTCATCATTTCTAATCTTTAAAAATGTCATAACTTGAGTTTTCATCCTAGTGCGAATAGATTGATTAATCTTTATTTGTACATCCTTTTTGCTTAATATATCAAACAAGGTAGCATTTTCTTCGTATTTTGTTTCAAATAATGTGTTCAATGCATTATATCTTTTTTCTATATGTTCAAAAATGAAATTCATAACATCGGGTATGAAATCATAGCGTTCAGATAAAATAGCATATTTCTTGTGTTTCAAAGGAAAAAGGAAATTATTTGCAAAATTTTTTGTACTAATTAAATGCAGATCTTCTTTTGTTTTTGAAAAAAACTGAGTTATTTTATCAAAAGTCATATCTCCTTTTTCAATGTCTTTGTCAAATAGGAAATTCAATATTTGCTTATGAATATCTTTATCAGTTTTATACTTTTCAAAATTTAAGTTCATATTTATTACATTAGGTAACTGTTTCATAATCTTATCAGCACTGGTAGTTGGTAATATTTTATTCTTAGCAATATCCGCTTCGCTAAGTGAAATGAACTTTTTAAATACTGGAACGTTTAATAGTTCATTCACCACCCTAATAAAAATACTTAATAAAGATAGGAAGGATTGTTCCTTAACTTTTTCAATTGGTTTGCTACCACCAGTAGTAATGCCTTTCACTTGATAATAACGGCCAATGTTTTCTTTCATAGTTTTAAATTTATCCACCAATGATCCAAATTCGCCAGTGTCATCGTCCAATTTTATAGACATAAAATCGTTTATTGACTTTAATTCAAAAATATTCTCTGTTGCGATAGAATCATTATTTATTGATACAAAGTTGTTAGTTACATATACTTTATCTATATCAGTTCCGCCATATGGTAATAATAATATTAAATCATGTGAAGCAGTTATCTCTGAAATCTGGTCTGGTTCAAGTTGTGCAACTTCATTTACTATGTCAAAAAAATTATTCATCTTCAACGACATTTTTTTTTGCGCGTCGTCTAACGTTAATTCATCATCATAATATATCACATATTTGATCTCAGGTGTTGTTAATTCTTTATCAAGACCTATTACAAATAACTGTTTGTTACTACTCATTTGACTATACTATAATATATGTTCATTTTTTATATTTTCACAAATACAACATAATATTTGTAAAATTATGTAAAAACATCGTGTATAAAATATACAAAATATATAAAGAGAATGGAATTATCACCTAAAGAATATTGTATATTTATCGCTTCACATATGAAACACAATGCCAGATTACAGTATCTATTGGAATGTTTAAAATCACTTATATCTCAAACCGTCCAAATTCCTATTTACCTTTCCATCTCTTTTGATTCAAACGATGTTCAATCATATTGCATGGATAGATTAATAAACGAGCATGATATAAGTAATTGTGGTTTCCTAAATATATGCGAACGAGGTCAGCCAACGTCGCAGATGCAACATTTCAACTTATTATCTAAAGAGTATGGCGAATTGCATAAATGGATAATGTTTTGTGATGATGATGATACGTATCAACCAAACAGAACATTGCACATTGCAACTATTATTACTAATACACAAAAACAAATTGACGAAAACAATGTTGGCTTATCTTTAGCCGGATTATATGAATCCAGTTCAAATAAAGATCATAGGCAACATCGCCACGAATATTGGTGTTATTGTGTAAATATTGTCCTTATTAAGCAGTTCATGGAGATTGTAGAGGAACATCCGATAATCTTAAATGACAAATGCTGTGATGTACTTTTCGGTGAATATTTGAGACGGAAAAATAACAATTGGATATTCATGAAACTGCCCGTACATTATTATAACTATAGAGTGGATGACAATTCAAGCTCTATTACCGGTTTTATCAAATCAAAACAATCCCTATATACAAACATAACAACGCCACCTCAAATGGATTCAAATAATTGGCAAGAATATGTATTCAATTGGAATGAACACCTACACGATAATATTGACATCTACTTACATGATACTTATTTACGTTCATTGGTTGGTTGTAACTTTGAAGAGATACTTAAATCTGAATTTTTAGCGAATTATCCTTTACTTTCATACGTAGATAAAGATCACGTTATAAAGATTAATGAAAAACATATACTTGTAAAAGCTATATGCGATCAATTGTATGACATTAAGTTGTGATAAATTTGCTGCACGGTAAAATAAATATATTGTAAAAAGTAAGATAGGCTATACCTATTTCAAAAAAAACATCATAACTTAATATATAAAACGCATCTAACCACGTACTATTCTTAATATGAAATCCGCTTAGATTCTGTATATGTACTTCCACTTTACGGAATTCTTTGTAATAAGAAACTATTGTCCATATACTACTAATATAAGTCATAGATGCAAACATATTCATTTCACGATAAAAATGGGCCGGGTTATAATATATTATTATTCCATTATATACGGCAGCCGAACTCATGAGTAATAACGAACCAGATGTATTCACTTGTCGTTTTGATAATATTTTCAGATTAGAATCTTTGCTTACCATATTTATAACCATATATGCAATCAATATATGATACATACATTGGTACATAAACGAATACAATCTATCTCCAAAATATAATCCTATTATTGTTACCACACCACCCTCTTGTATGCCCTGAAGACATATTCCTAGATATTTATTCAATACTGTTGTCTGTCCATAATATTGAATTTTCATAGGCTTGATTATTCGTATTTTTCTTACGTTCAAAAATAATTCTACAAATGTCCATATTACACTTGAACCTATCATAACTATAAAATATTCAGAATTTTGACTTGATATATAATCGTGCATGCATAGGCAACATGATAAGAATATATATATTAGTTTTTTATTTGCATCTGTAGCAAAATCTCCTGTGCGTATGATATAATATTTATTGCTCATTATCTCCATTGACAGATATACGCAAATTATATATATATTCTTTTACAATATGTTAAAAATTGACTTCATTGTAAATGCATAGTTCATCACTATATAACCACCAGATTAATTACAAATCATGTCGCAACCAAATAAACTTTCACTCAGCATTCCTCCTCCTATATACAGGGACCGTTTTCTTGTATTTGATGTAGAAACTACTGGTCTCTTACCAAGGGGTAAAAGAAACAATGAACCTACTCCTATTAATGAATATCCTCATATCATCCAACTGAGTTTCGCCATTTATGACTATAGTCAAAAAAAAATTGTACAACAATATGATTCTTATGTTGATATTGATGATTCTATTGAAATATCCGAAACAATCACCGAACTCACTGGTATTACCAGAGAGATCTGTAAAACAAAAGGGCGCCCGATCGTTGAAATATTAGAAAAATTCTACGAAGCATATATGTTTTGTCAGATACTCGTTGCTCATAACATGGATTTTGATGAAAAAATGATATTAATTGAAATTGAACGAAATCGTCCTTATATTATGGATCACAAGCCTCACTGTTTTATGACCTTCAATTCCATGTATGAAAAAGTACATGGAATTGAACGATTTTGTACTATGAAAAACGGCATTGATGTATGCAATATTTTGGTAGAATCTAAGTTTCCTGGCAGATCGCCACGTAAAAAATGGCCAAAGTTGATTGAACTTCATTCAAAATTATTTGGAGAAAAATCTGTAAATGGATTACATAATTCTATGATTGATGTATTAGTATGTCTGTCCTGCTACTTAAAAATGCGTCATCATTATCAGGACGAAATCCTACAAAAAATGATTCTATAATTTTATAGAATAAGTTAAAACCTTCTTTTGAATGTTTTTTCTTTTGTTTGAAGTAAATGAAAACAAATTATGATGTATTGACGCAACCTATCTAAAATCGGGGTTCCATTTTTTACAACCATTACAAATATTTTGAATATGAATATTGTTTATTTCTTTTGTAGGCATTATACTTGCGTGTTCAAAATCAATTATCCCCACATTTCCATCGCAATCTTCTATAAAATTATAACCCGTTAAATCTGGGAATTCAATATTATGTAATACTAAATTGCGCACTATTTTAACGACTTGATCAAACAATTTATTCGGTATATCAGTTGCATTTTCTCCATAATTATCTGATAAATTATGATTACCTATTTTGTACATTACCATTGTTTTACTGTCGTCGTTATATTCTACAATTTCTGGCGTGTTTACAATATTTAGATTGTACACGTATTTTTGCATAAAATATTCTTTATGGCTCACATTTTGTTTTACATAATATGTATCGGGGTTTGTGAAATATTTTTCCATTGGCGTGTTACAGTCTTGAATATGTAAAATTATAACAAACTATTTAAGTCGTTTCAATGGTTGTTATCTAACGTATAAAATCAATAGTAGGTAAAATTCATACTATTGATTATAAAATTTTTGCGGTTGAATATTCAAGGGTGTAAATCACCAAAGGTGTATTAGGCCGAACACATTTCACATATTTCTTCTTCTGTTTCTTCTGCTAAATTGGTAGTAGTTAATTTTTCGGGCTCAATTGTAAATTGTTGTGCTTGATGTCTGGCACGTCTTCTTAAATAATAAATACCGGTCTTTAATCCCTTTGACCACGAATAAAAATGCATAGATGTCAAGTTAGAATAATTCGGATCTTCCAACCACAAATTCAAACTCTGGCTCTGGCATACATATGCCCCCCTATCAGCAGCCATGTCAATCAAGTTGCGCATTGGTATTTCCCATACTGTCTTGTACTTTTCGCGAATTTCTTCAGGTATCATTTCTAAATGTTGAATAGATCCATTGTTTGCAATAATATTGTTTTTGATTTTATCGTTCCACATATCTATTTTTAACAAATCTTGCATTAAATATTTGTTTGCTAAAATAAACTCTCCAGCAATCGTGCGACGATTGTAAATGTTACTTGTAATCGGTTCTATGCATTCATTAAAACCCAGAATCTGGGATGTTGATGCGGTTGGCATGGGTGCTACCAATAAAGAATTGCGCATACCATATTGTATGATTTCTTCTTTCAATGCATTCCAGTCATAGCGATCGCTTGGCTGAACGTTCCACATATCAAATTGCAATTCCCCAGCTGAAGCGGGGGATCCTTCAAACGTAGAATAGGCACCTCTATATTGTGAATGTAAATTTGGCATTTCATATTCATTCAATAATCCACGCAATTTGACATCTTCCTCCATATCTAACTGTCCCGCAAAATTATCATCATCTTTGAGTGGCTGCAGTTGATGAAACCTTTCTTTGGCGATTTCACAACTTTGCTCAACTGACGCATGATATATAGTTTCAAATATCTGCTTGTTTAGTGATTTTGCTTCTTCAGATGCAAACGATAAATTCATTTGCATAAATACATCTGCCAATCCTTGCACACCTATACCAATTGGACGGTGGCGCATGTTACTACGCCTTGTCTTATCGGTTGGATAAAAATTCACATCTATTATACGATTTAAATTAAATGTTACTACTTTCGCTACTCTATGTAATTCATCATAGTCATAATACATTTCACCACTTTCTGGTTTTCTTATAAATGATGGTAACGCGATACTTGCCAAATTGCAAACTGCCGACTCTTTCTCGTCTGAATATTCTATAATTTCGGAACATAAATTACTGGATTTAATCGTACCAAGGTTCTTTTGGTTGGATTTGCGATTGGCAGCGTCTTTATAAACCAAATAAGGCGTGCCCGTTTCCATCTGAGCATCCAATATTTGAAACCACAAATCACGGGCTTTCATTGTTTTGCGGCCCTTTCCACCAGATTCATACCTTGTATATAATTCTACAAATGCATCTCCATATACATCCGCCAATCCTGGACACTCGTCTGGACACATCAATGTCCAATTACCGTCGTTTTTCATTCTCTCCATAAAAAGGTCTGGCATCCATATTGCGTAAAACAAATCACGTGCCTTCATCTCCTCATCACCATGATTTTTGCGAAGTTGTAAAAAATGTTCTATATCCGCATGCCATGGTTCCAAATAAATTGCAAAACTTCCGTTTCGTTTCCCTCCTCCCTGATCCACATACTTCGCTGTATTATTAAATACTTTTAACATCGGAACAATTCCATTGGATGACCCATTTGTACCACGAATATGACTACCCGATGCACGCACATTATGAATATGCAAACCAATTCCTCCCGCCCATTTAGAAATTAACGCACAATCCTTCAATGTGTTGTAAATTCCATCAATACTATCATTCTCCATTGCAATCAAATAACAAGAAGACAATTGTGGGTGAGGCGTTCCCGCATTAAATAATGTAGGAGTTGCGTGGGTAAATTTCTTTTGAGACATCAAGTCATATGTTTCACGCACACGCTTTAAATCATTGCCATGAATTCCCAAGCTAACGCGCATCCACATGTGCTGGGGTCTTTCTATTGCCACATTATCTACATTATCTACACGCATTAAATACGCGCGTTCTAGTGTTTTAAAACCAAAATATTCTATTAAATAATCACGATCATAATTTATCATATCTTCTATTTCTTTTTGATTATCAACAACTATATCATGCAATTCTTTTGTAATAAGAGGAGAATGTTTATCGTGCTTATCTGTATATCCATACAATTTACTAATTACGGACATAAACGTAGATTCTGTATTTTTATGATGGTTTGAAATAGTAATACGCCCCGCCAACGTATTGTAATCAGGGTGGATTGAAGACATTGATGCACATTGTTCTGCTGACAATTCATCTATTTTTCTTGTTGAAATACCCGAATAAAGCTGATCAATCACTTTCATAACCAGAGTTGTGTAATTTATTTTTATATTGGCTTCTTGCCCCAACCGTTTGATACGAGTCAATATTTTATCAAACGATACTATGTCTTGATTTCCATCGCGCTTTGTAACATACATTTCGTCTTCATCATTATCGAAGCTGGACATACTATACTATAAACTATGATAAAATATCTATATTGTTTTTCTTACATATATCTCACCTACACTGTTTTGACAAAATAAGTAATTCATACTACTGATTTTGCTTTATATATGCATTTAATAATTTTGTTTATTAAATCTCATCTGAACCTGGCTATTATTATATCCACATTTTCTATAGAATTGGACGTTATTAAAGTTGCAGTTCAATATACATTTGTAACATTGCATTGTATGTATGCAATAGTCAGTCAAATATTCTATTAAAATCTTTCCTAAACCCAATTGTCTATATTTGTAATCTATAACTATGTCTTCTATGTGACCCACTTTTCCATAATTGTGTATTATTTTATCTTCAATGAGTATGGTACCCGTGCCTACAATTGCAGATGTATTAATGTCTTGTATGATATACACATTATGCTTTGAATGCAATGAATCTAAGAATCTTTTCGCATCTTCTTTTGTAGGGTTATGGATACTAATTTCGGATAACTGACTCAGTAAGTCATAATAATTCTTATCAATATCTTCTTTGCATATTGGTCTTATTGCAAAAGACTTTCCTGAAACGGTTAGGGCCACTGACATTCTAGATTACAAATTCCCTTATATTATATCACCATTTTCATCTAACTTGATTAAACACATATTATTTTTTTGAGAAATATTCGTAATATAAGAATTTGATAAGTCGTTCATATTTACGTCTATTTTTGGTATTCGTTTTTTTGCAGAACGATGTTCATATCCGGTTTCTCTTTCTGCTAATATAGTTTCCCAGACATCACCTAATTTACTCACTGCGGACGCAAACCATTGTCTATTTCTCTGTATCAATACGCATGAAAATTCGTCCATATACCAATAAATCGTGTTAAATAATGCACAATTCTTATTATTCAATTCCGTTTTCTTCATGTCTATCCATTCTGAAATTGTAGATTGATCGTTTTCAATGTCAAGCGGTTTATATATATAGATAGGAGCACCCGGTTTATAAAATGTGAGAGGGTCGTTTTCTAAGTTTGGTCTTTCGATAAAATGCAAAATAACTCCTTTGTATTCACGAGATATATCCCCGTAAAATTCTTCTTCTGTATTATATTCTTTAAATCTTGTCTCTACAAAGTCGCAGTATTCCAAATTACATGTTTCCATCTGCAATTGTGTCTGTATCCAGTACTCTGTCTTAGGTATTCCGGTTATCTCACGATTCACTATGTTTTTTATTTCCAACATTCTACCATATCTACCATTGTTGGGATTGACATTAATCCCATCTGGGGATGCTCCTATGTAATTATAAACTGAATGCTGCACACAACCAAATTCTTCTATGGTTGTTTGGTACATATCTTCATATACCATTGTGGTTATCGGCTCATATTTCACACCCCAGTGCATTGCTCCACTATACATTGAATTTGAGTACTGTATCGTGGATAAGTCTAGTGGCTTACATTTTTCATATATCAAACTATTGCATTGTGCTTGTGATCCAAATGCCTTCCATGCATTACTTGCACTTAATAAATTGTATCTAAATTCATACCATTCTTTTGTTCGTTGCTCTGGTTGAGGAATATTACGCAATGTCTCTATTTGTTTCTTCATTATTGTTATTTTAGTCTCGTCCATTTCATCCAACGTATCTATTGTCATAGTAAGTGTGCGTTTGGGTATATCCATTTGTTCCATTTCTAATTCAATAATTTGATCTACCAAACATTGAATCTCACTAATAATTGGATCATCTTCATTTTCAAATAAATGACCAATTGACTCATATAATATATTCATTACTTCTGTTGATATATCTTTAAAAATATTCGCATTTGATATTTTAATAACATTTTCTCTTAATAATTCTACTACCAACTCGTCTGCTAATTCGTAGATCTCCAACCAGTCTTCTTCTGTAAAATCTCCTGATATTATATCGGTTTCTATTGATGAAACACTATCTGTATCACTTGATACTACGCTTATATAATCTGAATCAGAATTATTCATAATGTACTTATACTTATATATTATTGTAGATATGTCTATATCCGTTTCGTATTATTTCATTATCTTCAATATTTTTTTCCATTGCTTCATTTGTTGCAAAGAATGATTCTTTTTTTCAATTGCATCCTTTTTTGTATAGTCAAATGTCAATAATCCGTCTTCTTCGTGTTTCAACATGCGGTTCAAGAAAATTTGACAAGTCTCCTCATATGCTTCGTCTATGTCGTCATTTTTGTTATACAAACTATATACTATAGCCCGATTGAAATCATACGCTCCGAGTAGGTCTGCTTCTCTTACTACATTATATGCGGATTGATATTTACCCATTTCTGGAAAACCATTTGTTTTTACCTTAGAGTATGACATTTTTTCTACTATATCATGTACTACGCTTATTTCTAGTTCCGACATATTATTTTCTAACAATGTATCTATTTGTTTTATACCCTCAAGTTCATTCATATATTTTTTATCACACATGTCGTGCAATGCTGCTGCCGCATATATTATTTTTTCATGGGTTTCCATTTCCGGAAAATTCTTTAGTTCTTCGCTGTATATTTTATGGGCATTATGTAATGTATCAAAACTATGCATTATTCCATGCGATTCATCTAATGAATACTTATGTGTGGTAACCATTATAAATTGTATGATGGTTTGAAAAAATTTCATTATATATATACATTATGAAATTTTTAACTATTTTAATCTATTTTTTCTTTTTGCATATCAATATCAGTGTTTTCCGGTATATGACGCTTCGGGGTCAATGATTTCAATGTAGATACACGTTTTGCGTCCATAATTTTTAATGTGAAATTTTTCGTCACTTGGTTAAAGTGCAATGCCGGAATGGATGTGATAATACGGTCGTCTTTGTTATATACCACATCCTTTGATTTATTTAGTTTGTTCTTTTCTAAACAGTTGTTGAAAAATGCATTCAATACTTTAATTTCCTTAGAATTCATATTATTCTCTTTTCCATATTTATCAGCATACTCTTGTAATTTCTGTCTTCGTATAGTCTTATCCAGTTTTATCCAAACTTCTCCTTTATTCCTTACTTTTTCCTTTTCCAATAATTCATCTAAGTCTTTGAGGTCTATTTTAGAAGCAGCATTCATTATTCTAGTTCTATCTTTATATAGTATTTACAAAGATAGGTTTATCTCATTTTGCATATATATATATATCTATCCTCCGATTACAGACTACAGAAATCTATTTAAATCATTTTTATTTGGTCCATTTACATGAATGAATTGTGGATTCGCTCTATGGTAGTATGTTCCTTGGCGGGTACATTTTACGTCTTCTATGTCTATTCCATGTGTATTCAAAAATAACGCGTTTTCATAATCTAATTTAATTAAGTCAGGGTACTTGAAAAAGTTTTGTGTCCAAAAACGTTGATCATCATGGTTGTCGTCATATTCGTAATTTTCCATGCATTTTCGTATTGCCCATACACGACCGATAAACATACCACTATTTAAATATGGAAATTGCACATCGGTTTTTATGTATTTTACATGCTCGCCTGGATCTGGATTGCATTCAGTTTCCCCGCCAAATATGATTGGATGATTGCCATCTAAATATCGTTTAACTATGGTTTCTTGATTTCCAGCATAAATTACATCATATGCATCTGTAAATAGTATAATATCATCGGGGGCAATCGTAGATTGACTAACATAATTATACACTTCACGCAATTTTACACCAAAGTTACCGGTTGCATTCCAACCTATGTCACGTTTTTCACTCAGGCCTAAGATTGTAATATCTTCTCCGTTCTGTTTGACTCTCTGAAATAAATTTTTTAATATAGGATGTGGATTTGTAGCTACTGTTATGTAACGTATTGTTGGAATATCCATACTTTAGATATTATATAGAATTATGTATAACTTATTTACGCATATAATATATATTGTCTGCCAATCATGGGAGGAATCTATTTTTTTTTTCTGATTGCATTTGATCGTTTTTTATGGAATTATTTTAGAATTACCATTTGATTTCACCGACTTAGAAGAAAAGACAGTACTTACATCGCATTCATAATTGATCAATGCGATATAAGATATATTATTTTTTCGTTACCAATCTCCCCAATGCGTTGCCAACCAGTCCGCCCACAATTGTCCAAGTGATGATATGTCCATATTTAACAAAAAATACGTTTCCATATGTCACGTTACTCATCATTTGACGAGACACTCCATTGAAATACATAGGGACACCCCCAGACAATCCGCCCATTATCGTAAAGGCTGATATATACATGATAGTTATGTTAGTATTCCTTATTTGTGTTTATGTCCTTTTGTAGTTGTTCAAAAAGTTTCTAATGTGCGTAAAATTGAATTATTGTATGTATTTATATTTATAAGCAGTGAAATTATAACAATAACAAGCAGAGCAAAATGAGCATTTCAGAAATCAAGACAGAGTTGGTAAATAGCATCAAGGGGATCGATATGGAGATTGCAGCTATTCGACGCAAATTTAATAGTGAATTGCCTCATATCAAACCGCAAAGAGAACTAAATGAGGAAGTGGGTGATTTTGTATATTTAGACGATAATGACCGGTTATCTGAAATATTGAATAAAGTGCCTGAGTTAAAAGACATTAACGTAAATAATATCAAACTCGTGTGTTGGGTTTGGTCCAATACACACAATCAATATTACACTATTGATCTAGATTATGCGCCTACCATGGCATATAGATATAACTTGATTATTGGTGGGAAAAATCATGGAGACCTTGTTGTGAATGGTCATCACCACGATAATGCGAATAATTTTGATATTGTTTATAAACTACATGGGTATTTATCCAATGAATATGATACACATACAAGTGACATTCGAGAAATGATTACAGATTACTTTGACTATTATGATCCAATCAAAAAAGAAAATCAAAGAAAAATAGCCGATTTTGATAGATATATCCGTAACCACCGCGTAAAAATGATTACAGAAGTGTATAAAACACTTGCGAATAGTTATTCATTTATAATTGGTTACACTAAAAATGGAACCAAGTTATATGATGTAATGATGAGACACAGCGGGGTATTATTGGACGAAACCATTCGGGAATTGAATAGACCAAATATTGACCCCGAATATTTGACGTTATGTAGAGAATTAAATGAGTTAATTACCAGTGTAACAAGTGACATGACCGAATGGTACGAAAATGTAGATAAATGCATATATCGTATTGCGAATGATAAGGTAGTAAACGATGTTCGTCATCATATTTTAAGTTTTGTATAAGTGTAACATCATAAAAAGTAGTCATTTCTATTTTTTATGATAGGATATTGGGTATGTGTTTATGAGGCAAGTCTCAGGCCACCAATCAGATTGGCACCCAGACCGAAACCTGCTTCAATTAGCTCACTATGTAACCTTTGAT
>JGI20154J14316_10002065_pt1 | contig 17354 bp, 13 predicted proteins | sample COG_04_FD_14316 | JGI IMG/M metagenome (IMG submission 14316) | reverse complement strand
ACGTTCCGCCGAGGCCAGGGGTGTGAGGGCCAGTAGGCACAGACAGGTGATCACCTGAACCATCAGGGTGGGTCTGCGCAGCGTTGACTTAGACTTCATGGTCGGCTCCCTTGCGGTTGGCTGATGGGGTTGAGCGGGGCTGGGTAGAATTGCTCGGCATAGTCCAGGCAGTCGCTCTGGCCATTGCCATCGGTATCGTCCGTGGTGCTGTATACCTTGCTCGCGGTGACGCAGGCATTGTTGCTGCCTGAGGAGGGCCCAAAGTAGGTTGGCCAAAACAGCGGCACCGCCGGTTGGTCGTCCTGGTACATCATGGTGTACAGCTCAGCCTTGGTGAAATCGGCGATCCATAACAGGCCGGATTGGGCGTGCAACAGTCGGGCGTCCTGGTCGACACCGGGAGCGGGCAAGGTGCGTAGCAAGACGCCTTGTGGGTTGAGGACGACAATCTGATTATCGGAGGCAAACAGGATATTGCCGCCCAAGCTGAGGCTCAGCTCGGAGATCGGGGTTGGGTGTTCATAGGTCCATAGCACCTGGCCCTGTTTATCGTATTTAACAATAAAACTGTCACTGGCCTGGATCAATTGAGCATCTATGCCCATTAGGCGTGATTTATATGACAAGCGGGGTCCAGTTTTGGACCAGGGGACACTGTTGTCGGCATTCAGCTGGTAGAAACAATAATTGGTACTGGCTATAAAGCCCGACTGGGGTGTCGGCACCAGTGACTCGGTCATACTGCCACAAGGCGCTAACACTTCATCGGTCACGTTGGTGTCGGCGTGCCAGCGGTAGGCATTTAAGTAACGATGCGAAGCTATGTCACCATTGACCAACTCCAGTCCTAGGCGGAATCCATTCGGTGCGGTGGTTTTCCCTAAATCAGCACAGCTGCCTGTCGCCCCGAGGGTAGTCAATTGGAAGGCCGTTTTAGTCAGGCCAAATAGCATTCTATTTCTGCGCTTGTTGAACGCGGCACCGCAGTAAATTAGCTTACCTTGGGGTTCGAGGAAAAAGCTATCATCCTCAAAGTAATCACGCACCCCTGCCGGAAATGACCAGATAAGGCGGCCGCTGTGGTTATAAAACGATAGGGTATGAGTGCCTCGGTGCCAGATGCCATCGTCGCCCTCGTAGAGCCGACTCATAGACGAGGAACTGAATTCCTCAATACCGTTGCGGTTCTCTTCTATGACCTTAATGGACCCTTCGAGCGGATAATCGGCCGGCGAATCTATGTCGGTGCCAAAGGTCCGTTCGACAATATCGCTTACGCCGTCCAAGTCGCTGTCCTGCTGGAAATCTGCGCTGAATAGGTCGCTCGCGAGTTCGAATTCCTGTCCGTCGGTAATGTCATCACCGTCGCTGTCCGCCAGCAGCAATGAGCTACCAGCGGCCAATTCTTCGCCGTCCGTGCGGCCATCCAGGTCGGTGTCGGCCAATAAGAAACTGCTGCCAAGTTGAAACTCTTCGGCATTACTCAGCCCGTCTTGGTCCGCATCGTCGCTGCCGTCCAGTTCAGTCATAAATAGGGACTCGAAACAATCGCTTAGGCCGTCGCTATCGGTGTCCTGGTCCGCGGGGGCGTAGTCCGTGCCGTTGTAACATAGACTGTTGGTGGATGGCATCGCCAATGAGCTGAGGCGTTTGCTATCGGTGGTGGCCACGGCAAACAGTTGGGTTAGGCCACTGCGGATATAGAGGGTGCCATCGACGTCCATTTCCATCGAACCGGCAGAGGACAGTGGCAAAACCAGTGACTCGAGCAGTTGGCCTTGGTCATCCAGTTTTTTGATTCCCAGTTCCGACATCAGCCAGATATTGCCAGAGTCTGTCAGGATAAAATCGGGCACGCTGCCTTCGGTAACTATTTCGTTTTGGTGCCAGAGCAGGGTGCCATCGGCGGCATATTTCTTCAGGCCGAAATGACCGGCGACATAGACACTGCCATCGATACTCGCGGTGGCCGAACGGATAATGTCATAGGTGCCCCATATGAAGGTGCCGGCCAAACTGAGCTTAGAAAATCGATATTGCTCAGGGTTTCGGTTGGGCGCGCTATTGTAGTAATCCACGTAGACCGAATTGTCGATACCAAAGGCTTTAATATAGTTGAGCGTGCCCAGTGCTCGGTGCTCGGCGTCGAAAATGTAGGTCTGTTCGTCATCACCCAGATAATAGTTGCCGTGGTAATCTGCCTGGGCCTGTTGGAAGTCTCCGTATCGAGAGGGAAGATACCAGCTTCGACGAGTGCCATTATGCCAAAGCTCTGCTCCCGTTCGATAAATTGGTGGCCAGTCCGGCCGTGATTTCCATGACGTGAAACTGATCACCTCTTGATCACCCAATACAATTAGGGTGTGGTTGTAGGTGTACACCCAGCCGAACTGGTTTGCTGTGCCTTGGGCTATGTTGTAGTCAACATAGCTCTTGTTATAGGGCCTGATCAGCAAATGATCGCCATATATCGAGGGGCGAATATCATAGGCGCGATAACCAAAGCGGTCATTTTGGTTTTCATGGGTGAAAATAACGGTTACATCGCCATCGGTGCGCACTTCTTCGAAGGCATTTTCGTTGCCAATATAAAGTTTACCATTGGGATGCAGGGTCACTTTTTGGACGGAGGCGCCGTATCGGCTGGGTAAATAATAGTTTCTTGGCGCGGGTGTGAAGCTTTGCCAAAGAACTTGACTCATTCCCTCTGGGAAACTGGTCCCGTCTTGCCAGTCGAATCCGGCTAGTATCTCTTGGCGGTTACTGTAACCGTCCTGGTCAGAATCCATTAATCCCTCGGCCTGCGATAGCGGGTCATAACCTAGCTGAATTTCGTCATAGTCGGAAAAGCCGTCAGAGTCACTGTCTTCGTGTGTCGGGTCGGTGCCAAGGGTAAACTCGGTCAGGTCCGACAAACCATCGTGGTCGGTGTCGGTTACCAGGGGGTCAGAATGGCGGCTGGCTTCGTCGGCATCGCTGACTCCGTCTTGGTCGGAATCGGCTAGTAAGGGGTTGGCGCCGGCCTCAAATTCTTGCCAGTTGGTCAAGCCGTCCTGATCAATGTCATCTTCACTGTCGTCAACCAAAGGGTCAAGACCAAACTGAATTTCGAAGCAATCGTTCATGCCGTCGTTGTCTGAGTCTTGGTTGGGGGTCCGGGTCGAGACATTCTGGGCACGAGTGATTAGCCGACCAGCAAGGTAGATGTAGCTGGATTGACGACACGTATTAAACTGCTCATCAAACAACAGTTGGCCGTCGGGTGAATGGAATTCATATTGCAGATCGTATTTCTCGGCCCGTTGGTAATATTCAGACATATTAAAAGTCGGCGAATAATTATATGAGAAGGTTCGCATGGCATCGACGCCATAGCTGTGTTGCTCGGCGATATATTTGTTGCGGACATGAACTAAGCGTCGTGCAGCATCAAAAGTATAGTGGGTAATATAGTAGTTGTTGTCGGCCTGTTTGAGCATTCCATCGGGTGAGTAGCTGAGCGTTTTTGTACCTACGCCATACCGACTGTACTGCTCTATCAACCTGTGGTTATTATCATATTGGTAGCCACTGGTGACATAATTATTTCGGCTGCCCTTGCTGTAGAGGATATTGCCCGTGGCATTCATTTCATAGTTAAAGTAGCTACCAAATCTACCATTAGAATAAAGCCACCGTTCCCACTGCAACTGATTTAGACCGTTATAACCATAGTATTTACCCTGGCTGAATCGATTGATTTTACCGGTAATATTGCCCACGGCATCATATTCGTAGGTATTGTCGACGTTACCGTCCTGGATTCTTTTGAGCCGACTATTGGGGTGGTAATCGAAGGTCGGTTGCATACCATTGGTCAGGCTATAGTCCTGCAATTGCCCGTTGGGGGAATAGTGTATGCTGTTTACAAAACCACTTATCTGCGTGGGTCGACCGATAAAGTCGGGTTGGTAGTCCACGCTCAAGCCATCGGGATAGGTCATACCAGAGACATAGTCCAGATCGTTAAAACGGTAGTCCAACCTATAATGGCGCGGTATGGCCGCATTGATATCGAGCAGGATTTCGATGGTGTTGCCGTTGCTATCGTAGCGAAACGATTTTTTAGACAGGCCGGTTTCCTCACTCAAGATCCGGTTGGCGCGATCATAGGAAATAAAACTGTCGTCGGTAGGAGTCGGATAATCGATGGTCGTGATGCGCCCTAAGCCATCGCGGATATAGGTCACCCGACCCTGTCCGTCATGCTGCATACCGGCCAGGGTGCCTAGCTCGTCGTAAAAATAGTTCGTGGTGCCCTCCTCTGGACTGGCCTGGTAATCCAATTGCATCCGATCGTTATAGTGCCAAAATTTTTCAAAGCCCATAAGGCTGCTGTCATCGGGATTCAACGTGCCCTGGGCGCTGCGCAGTAGTTGGCCGAGCGCATCGTAGCTGACAAAGGTAGAGACATTTTCGGGTTGGTCGGTACGCACCAGCCAGTTGTCGTTGAGGCCCATGGTGCGATAAAAACGAGTTGTGGTGTGGCCGTTGGCGTCGGTCACCAAAACTCGATCATCTTGGTAAACAGTGACGGTGCTTTGGCCGTCCGGATCGATTAGCTGGGTGGTTCGACCGAGGGCGTCATACCGGTAGCCTTGCCCTAGCGCCGAATTGGGCAGCGAGCTGAATTGCAGCTGGCCCTGTGCGTCGTAGCGTTTGGTGGTAATAATGGCCTCGCTACCGGTAGCATCCAACACCTCGTTACGCTGTAATTGACCTGTTGCGTTGTAGTGATCGGTAATTTGCAAATTGCCGCGGATCAATTGCCGTGAATTGGCTTGGTAGCTAATATTGACCGGCAGTTTTTCCGGGAAGGTGATTTGTTGAATGCGATTCATCGAGTCATAGGCGTAATCGACCCGTTCGTTTTCGCCGTTGGTGTAACTCGCCAAGGTGCCGTCGTCGTTGACACTATAGAACTCGGTAATATTTTCTGGATAGGCCAGACTCTGCGCTACGCCTCTTTTATAATCGTCATAGATCGTGGTATTCAGCTGCGCGTCGGTCGTGCTATAGAGTTCGCCCGTGGGGTGGTAGCTGTAGTCGGTGGTGATGCCGTCGATCGTGGTCGACACCACTTCGTTCATGGCATTAAATTGGTTGCTGAGCGTGGATCGGACCTCACCGTTTATGGCAACGTCACTTGTTTCGACCAGGCCAATCACCCAGTGCGCTGGGTCGTTGCGGAACTGCGTCAAGGTATAGCGACCGCCATCCTGATTATTGGCTGCGCCGTTCAGGGCGTTGTCATGCCAGAGGTAGTTTGAGCCTTCGCGCACGGTCTGCATATTGCCATACGCATCCGGGTCCATATAGCTGGTTGCTCGGCTGTAGTAGGCATTACCGTCACGTTTTTCGGCAACGCTCGATAGCAGCGCAGCGAATACCTCTTCATTGCCACGCGGGTCTTCGGGTATTTGGGCGGGGTGCCCCAGGAATCCGTGATAAAACTGGTCATGGGATATCAGTCGTTGGCTATAGCCAAAGTCCGTTTCACTCAGGGTTTGTCCGCTCAGGCTGCGGATGGTTTTTTTAACCGGCAGACCAATGGACCATTTATAAAAGTAGTGGGTATAAAATGTAGATTGTCCGCTTTCATCGACGACACGCCATTCGAACCCTTTACCAAAATGCTGATATTCTTCAACGCCACTGGGGCTGGTGACGGTGGTTTGATCATACTTTAGCGTCAGTCCGTATTGGCTCGGCCCAGGTACCGAATGGGGTGCAAAGTCGTACGACCAAAGGCCTGAAGTAATATCGGGGCCGGTGACGGTTTTGCTGCGAATTGCGGTAGTACGTTGCTCGGTTGTGGAACGGTCACCCACCTGATTAAAAAACACATTTTGATAGCTAAAGGTCGTTGTTGCGCCGGTGGGTAATGTATAGGACTTTATTGAGTAAGACCCCGGGCCAGCTTGATCTTCTGGGAATAGAGGATTGTTGTTCTGTTCCTGCCGATAATAATCATAGAACCAGCTGGTCTGGTCCGGTTGGATCACTCTGGTTAGAAAGTAGGCATGGTTGGGGTTGCTGAGCGAGCCGCCTATCGCTTCGTAGCTAAAGGTCCAGGTTTTACCATAGGCCGTCATAGTCTGGATGCGGCCGTCGGGATGATTGGTAAAACGAACCACTGGGCCGACCACCTCTGAACTGGTAATGCTGTCAATCTGATACAGACCCGTGCTGGCATGGGAATACTGAATGTCGATCGAATTGGCGTGGACGTCTTCAATATAATCGACCAAATAGATAGTCTCGCCAGCACTGTTAAAGCCGGCGATAAAACCGAGATGGTATTGGCTGCCATTGGGCGCGGTGATGATCTTGTTGGCGCCGCTGCAGTCGATTTTCCAATTATCTTTGCTGATGTAATCGACACCGCTAAAGACTGTGTTGCGATAAAACTGTTGCTGGCCACCATCGGGCGGTTCAAAGATCGGTGGCACTGGCGTGCTGGGCGGCTCCTGTTGACAAAAATAGCTTTGGGCGGAGACCACCAGGCGGCCATAGTGCAGGTCCCAACCCAAGCCTAAGAGGCCCGATAAGGTTGGTAGGCGGGTGGCCTGGACACTGGTATAGGTTCTCATTACCGACACATCAAGACCGCCGTTCATGGGTAAGCTCAGGTCGGTGTTGTGCAACTGAATGGTGCCGCCAAAGGCACTGATCGATTCATTAAAGTCGCCGAGTGCAACCTGATATTTTTGCAGGCCGGGCTCTTCATAATAGTCGCGTACCGCGGCCGAGGCCCAGGGCATTAAGTGGGTCGCAAGCAACGTGACCAACCAGGGAATGTAAGTTTTAAGGTTCATAAAATATGTGCTCCTGGGCGTTAATGTTTAACCACAATGATGCGGCTTACCGACGTACTGGTGGGTGCGATTGAGTCGCTAGGTGCGAGCGGGTCGGTTTTGTCTGGCAGGGTGAAGACACCATCGGTTGGTGCGGATTCAAATTCGCGATAGTCCACTGGCATAGCCATCTCATGTTGTTCGGCCGGTTTCAGGATAGATGCGTTGACCTGTTGGGTATGAGTCGCGGTCTGACGAACATAGACGGCTATTAACATCAATAAGCCGATAAAGCACAGTGCAAATATTTTTTTCATGGTAGTGCCTGGAGAAAATATTCTGGCAGGTTAGCGAAAAATATTTTCGCTTTTAGCGAATTCGATCACAGGGTTTGGAATGGCGTTAGAATAAATTATGTTAACGGTGTTGGTTCGGTGCTGGTTTTTTTTATTAAAGGATTTACCCCTGCATGGAGTCATTTTTAACAGCGTAAGAGAACTCGACATGCACAGCCCACAACCGTCGAATGATTATACAGTTCACCGCGCCGATTACAGACACTCGGGTCCGCCGCACCCGGGGCCAGTGTCGCCTGGCCGCGCTTAGGAATAGGTCTGGTTTTTGCTTTATTGAATGTGCCATTCAACCAGCAAAAGGAATATGCCCTATGTTGTCTTACGCAAGAGGCTGGCTCGCCGCCGGCGCACTCATTGTTGCGGCCAGTGCCGCCCACGCCACGTTGATCGACTTCACCGACGCTACTCAATGGTCTGCCGCTGGCACGCCACACACCGTTGCCTATGGTGATTTGGATGTAACCCTGATCGCCTATAACCGTTATGGCCAGCAGGTGCCCTTCACCAACACCCCCTATGACGGCCAGCAACCCTGCTTCGATGTGGGCGGCCAGGGTCTGCAATGTGAAACCGATGGTATCGGCATTGGCGATGACGAAGTCACCTATGGTGTTGAGTTGTTGCAGGTGATGTTTTCATCGGCGGTCGATATTAAATCGGTTACTTTGCTCGACCTGTTCGCGGCCTCACCCACCGATCGAGTCGCCGAACATGCCTCAATTGGCAGCGACGTCGGCTATCTGAACTATGGTATCTGGGAAGGAACCGCCGATAATGATCACACCGGTTTTCTCACCGCGACGCTAGATAATGCCTTAGACCTGACCAGTGCCGGACTCTTTAGCGGGGTGACCAACCTCTACCTGGGCGCTCATCCGTACTTGGGTAATCCGTACAGCAGTGACTTCGCGCTGGCCGCGATCGAGTTGGTGGATGTGCCCGAACCCGCTACTCTGCTGCTATTTGGCATGGGTCTGTTGTCGATTTTGGGTCTGCGGCGGATGGTTAAGCACCGCCCTGAATAGCCGTCAGAGACAACTCTGGAGCCCATTTTGAGGCGCTTGTGTCGGTTTTTTTTGCAGTCAAAGTGGGCAGAGCCTCGTGCCGGTTCGGCCTGCCCGCTCGCTGAGTCGGCACGGCGAGGCCTAAAATCGACCTTTCTTGTTGGGCCAGCGGTTTTCTTTGCCTTTGCGCCTGTTTAACCGGCCGGGAATCGTTATAATCGGCGGTTCCCACGCCCTGGAACAGAGAAGCGCCTACATGACTGAACAATCGTCCAACTTTTTGCGGACAATCATCGACAATGATCTGAAAGCCGGCCTGCACACTAAAATCGTTACCCGTTTTCCGCCGGAACCCAATGGCTATTTGCATATCGGCCATGCCAAGGCGATCTGCGTCAATTTTGGTCTCGCGCAGGAATTCCAGGGCGAAACCAATCTGCGTTTCGATGACACCAACCCGGAAAAAGAAGAGCAGTCCTATATTGACGCGATCGAGGAAGATATCCGTTGGTTGGGCTTTACCTGGCAGGCGCCGGTTAAGTTTACCTCGGACTATTTCGATCAGTTACACGCCTGGGCGGTCCATTTGATCGAGCAGGGCAAAGCCTATGTCTGTGACCTAAACGCCGAGCAACTGCGCAGCGCGCGCGGTTCGCTCACCGAGCCGGGCCAAGACAGTCCATTCCGCAGCCGCAGCGTGGCCGAAAACCTCGAGCTGTTCGCGCAGATGAAAGACGGCGCGTTCGATGAGGGCCGCTGTTCGCTGCGTGCAAAAATCGATATGGCCTCACCCAATTTAAATATGCGCGATCCAATTATCTATCGCATTCGCAAGGTTGAGCACCACCAAACGGGTAATAAGTGGTGCATCTATCCGAGCTATGACTTTGCCCACGGTCAGGGTGATGCGCTCGAAGGCGTGACGCATTCGCTCTGCTCGTTGGAATTTGAAGACCATCGGCCGCTTTATAACTGGTTTCTCGATCAGTTGCCGGTGCCGTCTCGGCCCCGCCAGGTTGAATTCGCGCGTTTGAATTTGAACTACACCATTACCAGCAAACGTAAGTTGAAAAAACTGGTCGATGAACAGGTAGTCGACGGTTGGGACGATCCGCGTATGCCGACCATCAGCGGCATGCGTCGGCGTGGTGTATCGCCCGCGGCCATTCGCCATTTTATCGATGCCTCGGGTATTTCTCGGGCCGTCGGCACCGTCGTCGACCTGGGCATGTTGGAAGCCTCAATTCGCGACGATCTCAACGACAATGCACCGCGCGCCATGGCGGTGATGAACCCGCTGCGGGTCGTGTTGACCAATCTGCCTGAGGGTCATCAAGAGATACTGAGCATGGCAGCCCATCCGAATAAGCCGGAACTGGGTGAGCGTGATGTCCCGCTGAGTCGAGAATTGTGGATCGACCGGGATGACTTTAATCTGGATAGCAGCCTGTCGCGCAAGAAATTTAAACGCCTAGTGCCCGGCGATTACGTGCGCTTGCGCGGTGCCTATATCATCAAGGCGGAAAGTTTTAGCCAAGATGCCGACGGCCAAATCAGCGAAATTCAGGCGACGGTGGTTGCCGACTCGGTCGGCAATAACATCGACGGCATCAAGCCGCGCGGCGTGATCCAATGGGTATCGGCCGAGCACGGCTTGCCGGCCACGGTGCGGGTCTACGACCGACTCTTTAATCATCCGACCCCGGATAAGGGCGACAATGATTTCATGAGCTTTATCAATCCCGATTCATTGTCGATTCTGACCGACTGTATTGTTGAACCCAGTCTCAAGACCGCCGCACCGGAAGCCAGCTTTCAGTTTGAGCGCGAAGGCTATTTTGTCGTCGATCGATTCGACTCGACGGGCGATGCCCTGGTCTTTAACAAGACCATCGGTTTGCGCGACGTGTGGCAACGCTAAGGCTCGAGCAATCGGACCACGCTAGTTGCTAAAATAAAAAAACCGCCGAGCGCGGTTTTTTTATATCGATCTGTAAATGTTTGTTTGCAGGTTCGTCGCCGGCGGCTCGCTCAGGACGGGGCAACGATGAACAAAAGCCTAGAGCCGGCCATCGGCTGTGCTAGACTGCGCGGCCGAAGTTCGCCCCGTAGGAACAACATGACCGCCTCGTCCCAAGCTCGAACCAAAGCCTCACCTCCGCTCGCCGAGTTTATTGCCTTGGTCGGGCTGATCAGCTCGTTGGTGGCGCTCAGTATCGATGCAATGTTGCCCGCCCTGCCGCAGATAGCCAGCGATTTGGGTGTTCAGGATATGCGTCAGACCCAATGGGTGATTACCTCGCTGATATTTGGCATGTCATTTGGACAGCTCTTTTTCGGGCCCCTGTCCGACTCCTATGGCCGAAAGTTCGGCATCCTCACCGGCATCCTATTATTTTGTCTCGGTTCCATGTTGGCCATGACGGCGACCAGTTTACCGATGTTACTGGTCGGTCGAGTGCTCCAGGGCATTGGTGTCGCCGGACCGCGTATCGCATCACTGGCATTGGTACGCGATATCTATGTTGGCGACGCCATGGCGCGGGTCATGTCCTTTGTTATGATGGTCTTTATCATGGTGCCGATGGTGGCCCCTCTGGTCGGTCAGGCAGTCCTGCTGGCGTTCAGTTGGCGCGCCATCTTTGGTTTGTTTATTGTCCTGTCGACCATTGCCGCACTCTGGTTGGTGATAAGACAGCCAGAAACCTTAGGCGTTGCCAATCGGCGGCCGTTTCGCGTGCAAGCCATCTGGCGCACCACCGTCGCGGTGGTGCATCACCCGAGGGTACTGGGTTTCTCGATTACGGCAGGGCTGATTTTCGGGGCCCTGTTATCCTATGTAGCCTCCGCGCAGGCCATTTTCCAGGGTATATACCAACTCGGCGAGGCTTTCCCGTTCTACTTCGGCGCCCTAGCCTTTGGCATCGGTGTTGCGTCCTTTGCAAACAGTGGCCTGGTGGTGCGCTTTGGCGCCGAGCGTCTGACGGTGACTGGCCTCTGGGGCCTGCTATTTTTTACCACGCTGCTGACTCTGATCGCCTTTGTGAATAAGGGTATTCCACCCTTGTGGGCCTTTATGGGCTTGGGTTTTCTGATGTTTTTTTGCGTCGGTATTCTGTTCGGCAATTTGAACGCCTTGGCGATGGTGCCACTGGGACGGATGGCCGGGATCGGCGCTGCGGTGGTGGGTTCGGTATCGAATGTGGTCGCCGTGCTGGTGTCGGCTCTGGTGGGTTGGTTCTATAACGACACCCTGTTGCCGATACTGCTGGGCATCTGCGTTTGTTCCATAGCGGCGCTGTTGATTGTCGGGCAGATTCGTAATCTGCCCGACACGCCACTGGAATAAAGCCGGGCGGCGCACTCAGTGGCGAATCTTGTCAAACACCACAAAGGAATAGTCATACGGATTGGGACCGTCCGCGCTGAAGTCCTCGCGGCCGATTTCTTGATAGGCCTGCCGATCCCACTCGGGGAAGCGCGCATCGCCATCGACATCGGCATGCACTAGGGTCACGTAGAGGCGTTCCGCCAAGGGCAGACAGAGCTTATATATCTCGGCACCGCCGATCACGATGACTTCCTCGGCGCCGGCTATCAGCGTCTCGGCCGCCGCCAGCTCCAGTGCGGCTGGCAAACTATTGACCACCTTGATGCCCTCGGCGTGAAAATCCTTCGCACGCGTGATGACTATGTTGATCCGATTCGGCAACGGGCGGCCAATGCTTTCATAGGTCTTGCGGCCCATGATCACAGTTTTGCCGCTGGTCAGGCGCTTGAAGTATTTTAGGTCATTGGGCAGGTGCCAAGGCAACTTGTTCTGGCGCCCTATGACGCCGTTATTGGCCATTGCCCAGATCATGGCGATGCGCATCTGTGTCTCCTATCGACGGGTTTTCGCGTCAGTATGGCCAAGGCGGGCGGGCAAGTCGATGGTTTTTGAGTACAGCAGGTCGCCCCGGGACGTCGGCTCGGGCGCGCTCTAAATCTCGGTGTTGGATGTGGAAAATCAGCGGATCAACAAGGCCAAAGCTGTTAAGCTGATTCCATTCCCCTTTTGTTCCTTCGAGGTTGAGTATTATGCCGCACATTAAGCAGGTTGCCATTACCGGTGGCACCCATGGTAATGAATTGACCGGTGTTCATCTGTTAAAACATTGGCGCTCTGACCCCGCACAGGTGGCTCGCTCGAGCTTTACCACCGAATTGCACCTAACCAACCCCAGGGCTAACGGGCTCAATCGACGTTATATCGATCAGGATCTAAACCGTCAGTTCAGTCTTGATGATCTCAACAATACCGCTCTCCTCGGTTATGAACACCAGCAGGCCAAGGCCCTCAACGCGTTGCTCGGCCCGAAGGAAGATCCCCGAGTCGACTTTGTTATCGATTTACACACCACCACCGCCAATATGGGTACCTCATTGATCTTTAACAGTGAAGACCCGCTGGTGGTCGGCATGGCCTTCTATGTGCAGCAGCAACTGCCCCATGCGAAATTATTTATGGACCCGGGTGAACGCCTGAGTGACACCTTTCTCACCTCAGTGGGGCGTTACAACGGGTTTTTGGTCGAGGTGGGGCCGGTCCCCCAGGGCTTACTTCGGGCCGATGTATACAATGAAACCCAGGCGGTGGTGATGCATTGCCTGGACTATTTAGATGCCTTTAATCGAGGCACCTTGCCGAATTTAGCGGGGCAGCGCGAGGGCTTCTGCTTTGTCGAAAAGGTGGTCCTGCCGGAAAATGAGCAAGGTGAATTAACCGCGATGGTGCATCCGGACTTGCAGGACAGAGACTACCAGCCGATTGCGCCGGGCGACCCGTTTTTTATGACGTTGGCCGGAGATACCCTAGCCTATACCGGTAGTAAAGTTGTCTACGGTGCCTTTATCAATGAGGCCGCCTACTACGATGCCCATGTCGGCCTCAGTCTGATGGACAAGATCCAGATAGAGCTTAAAAGCGAACCAACAGCTGACTGACCACCATGGCCAGATAGCCCAGAAACAAAGTGTCGGTGCTCGACTTAAAGTGCAGCGCATCGCGACTGCCTAGGGCCAGTAGACCGATGGCCTGGCCATTGAGCGAAATGGCGGCAACGGCCATGGATCGGACGGCGGCGTCGCCGAAGATAAACTGCCGTGCCGCCGAGTCGAATTCACCACATTGATTCCTTAAATGCGCCACCGTCTCTGGGAAATGCAGCTCTAAGGCGTTGGCATCGCAGGCGCGCCAAGAGTCGTCGGTGTCGCCGGGCAGGTGGTTGAAGACCAGTTGTGCTTCTTCAACCTCGAATCGGCCGGTCAAGCCCTGGGTCAGGGTATGGCTGATCTCGTTTAGGGTACGACAGGTAATCAGTTCTAGTGACAAGGCCTGCAAGTTTAAAAACAGCTGGTCGTTGCGCTGGGCGACACTAATAAACTGACTTATACGATCGATCATGGCGCTGTTTTCAGTGCGTAAAATGCTATTCTGACGCTCCATCAAGGAGATCGCCTGGCCACTGTCATGACGAATATGCAGCGTCTTGAGTAGATTCGGATGATCTTCAAAAAAAGTAGGATGCTGTTTTAAATAGCGTACGACGTCGGTCTCGGCCGAACCAAGCTGCTGAAACAACTTTTTCACGATAAAACTCCTTCGAACACCCGGCTGGCGGGACCGGTCATCATAACGTTGCCTTCGCCCGACCATTGAATGGCTAAAACGCCACCTGGCAGTGTGACAGACACCTCATGGTCGAGCCAGCCATTGATGATCCCGGCCACAACAGCGGCGCACGCGCCGGTGCCACAAGCCAGGGTTTCACCGACGCCGCGTTCAAACACGCGCAAGCGGACCTGGCTGCGGTTAACCACTTCGAGGAAGCCAACATTGACGCGTTGCGGGAAGGCGAGATGGCTTTCGATCTGTGGACCCAGTTGTTCTACATCGGCCCGCAGCACATCCTCAACTCGGATCACACAGTGTGGATTGCCCATATTAACGGCGCTGATTTGCAGGGTCTGTTGATTCACCTGCAAGTCATAGAGGTCGAGCCGGTCGGGGGCATTAAAGGGGATTTTTGCTGGGGCCAAGCGTGGCCGACCCATATCGACGGTAACCTGGCCATCGTCCTGAATATGCAGCTCCAGATCACCACCGGCGGTTTCAACCCGGATCGAGGTTTGTTCGGTCAGGCGCTGATCGGTGACGAAACGCGCAAAGCAGCGCGCGCCGTTGCCGCAATTTTCCACTTCGCTGCCATCGGCATTAAAGATTCGATAGCGAAAGTCGCGATCGGGCCGGGTGGGCGGCTCGACCAACAGCAGCTGATCAAAACCGATACCGAAGTGCCGATCGGACCACTCTTCAATTTCTGTCGCACTGAGTTCGACATTTTGGGTGACGCCATCGATCACCATAAAGTCATTGCCCAAACCGTGCATCTTTGTAAACTTTAACCGCATGCTTGCCTCTGCTGCCTAATTTGGACGGTAGGGTCGTTACCCAAACCGCGAATATTCCGCGTTCTAACGAAGCCTATTCAGGCGTCGGCTGTGGCTTCTAATGACCATAGGGACTCCATGGTTTCTCGCTGGCGCACCACCTGGACATGACCCTGAGAGACCAAAATCTCGGCTGGGCGGCCACGACTGTTATAGTTGGACGCCATCACAAAACCATAGGCGCCGGCGGCGGACATCACCGCCAGCAAGTCGCCGGCCTGCAGACTCAGGGCACGGCCCTTGCCGAAAAAATCACCGGTTTCACAGATCGGCCCGACCACATCCCAACTCGCCTGTTGTCCGACCGACGCCTTGTTGACCGGGACTATATCCATCCAGGCCTGATACAGAGAGGGCCTGATTAGGTCGTTCATGCCGGCATCGACAATGGCAAAGTGGTGCTCATCATTGCTCTTAAGGTATTCAACCTCGGTCACCAGAATACCCGCATTGGCGACGATGCTGCGTCCGGGCTCCAAAACCAAAGCCAGATCTCGGCCTTTAATGCGCTCTACCAACAGGCCGACGTAGGCCCTGACATCGGGCTCCTGATCGTCCTCGGTGTACTGCACGCCGATGCCGCCGCCCATATCGATATGGTCCAGTTGAATGCCATCGGTCTTGAGTTCATCGACCAGGGCCAGCAGGCGATCGACGGCATCTTCGAAGGGTTTCGAGACCAGCAGCTGGGAGCCAATATGGCAATCCATGCCCACGATGCGAATATGCGCTAGGGCGGCCGCCCGTTGATAAAAGGCCCGCGCCTGACGGAAATCGACACCAAACTTGTTTTCCTTCAGCCCAGTGGAGATATAGGGATGGGTTTGGGCGTCAACATCGGGATTAACCCGCAAGGAAATGGGTGCCTGGACCTGCAGTTCACCGGCCACCTCATTAAGCCTTTCCAACTCGGCCGCGGATTCGACATTAAAACAGTGTATGCCAACTTCTAAGGCGCGGCGCATCTCGCTGGCCTTTTTCGCTACGCCGGAAAAAACCACTTTGGCTGGATCGCCGCCGGCGAGTAAGACCCGTTCCAGCTCACCGATCGAGACGATATCAAAACCGGCACCGCGTTGCGCTAAACAGCTCAGCACACCCAAGTTCGAATTGGCCTTGACGGCATAACAGATTAGCCCCGGGTGGTCACCCAAACCTTCCTGATAGGCCGCAAGCTGTTGCTCGATGGCACTGCGAGAATAGACGTACAAGGGCGTGCCGTAAGTCATGGCCAGTTCTGCCACAGAGACCTGTTCGATAAACAGTTGGTTCGCTTGGTAATGAAATGCAGCCATATTAGGGTTGGGCCTTAATGCTTTAGGGTTGAATGCGGTCAGTATTGGTCATGTTAGTGCGCTCAGCGCTCGGCAAGGTCAGCTCTGTCGGCCTATTGCCGCAGCCGGTCAGGGCCAGAGTGGTCATCAGCAGTAGACTGCTGAGCAGGACTCGAATAGACATTAGATTCATTCCGGCGCTAGTTAAGGGCCAGTATACCTAAGATTGGCCGCAGATCGAATGGCTCTTTGATCAGCGTTGTATGCCGCATTCGGCAAGGCTTGCGCCAGCCAACGCTAAGCCCTGATCCGGACACCAAGTATTGCCACGCGTCAGCGCACAGAGTCTGATGTGTCTTGGCGTCGGCGCAGCCAAGTCAGCGACTTGCGCGCGACGAGGGGGAACAGACCGAGCAGCACAAAAGACAACAGTAGGCTGGGTGAGGCGATGCCTGACAGGCTATCGATTTGTGCCAGTTGGGTGCCGGCATTGGCGTACACGGCTGCGCCGGCCAACATGCCGACCTGGCTGACCCAATAGAAGGTCCAGACCCTAATGGTGGTCAGGCCCATGACCACGTTGATGATAAAGAATGGGAACACCGGTACCAGGCGGAGCGAAAACAAGTAAAAGGCGCCATCTTGCTCGATACCGCGGTTGAAGGGGGCAATGCGGTCGGCAAATTTGCTTTGCACCCAGCCCCCGATGACGAAGCGAGCCATTAAAAATGCCAGGGTGGCGCCAATGCTGGCGCCAACACTGGCCAGCACGGTGCCCTGAACCAGGCCAAAGACAGCCCCCCGGTCAGGGTCATGAGCGCGGCACCGGGCAACGACAAAGCGGTTACGCCGATGTAGGTCAGCAAATAGAGCAGCGCTAGCCCGATCGGATGATCCGCCCGATAGGTGGCCAGTGCGCTCTGCTGGCTTTTTAATTGCGCCAAGGTAAACCAGGTACTTAGGTCAAAATAGAAAAATAAGCCGACGGCCGATATTAGTAAGGCTAAGAGCAATAATTTCTTCATAGTGATGGTGCTGCCTCATTGAGTGACCAATCGTATTCATAATCGATGCGGCCGCTATAGTTGGTCAGTTGGGCGCTCAGTATGGGTTCGGCAAAGGCAGCTAATAATATCGGCAGTGCCTGTTCCTCGGCCACAAAGTCGGCTCGATACCAGTCGAAAATCTTGGACAGCGTCAAACTGCCGTCTTGCAGACGCACGCCCCGTGGGTGATTGATAAAGGCCCGCGCCGCAGCATTGAGCTCTGCCTCCAGGGTGAGCCCGGTAAAGGCGTGGGCGGCTAAGTTGGGGCAGCCCTTGGCGCCACAATTAAAGGCAAAGTGGGCGCGAAAGTCGTTAAACTTGGGGCGAAAGATGCCATGTTCAATAT
>JGI20154J14316_10002059_pt1 | contig 17391 bp, 14 predicted proteins | sample COG_04_FD_14316 | JGI IMG/M metagenome (IMG submission 14316) | reverse complement strand
GCCGTGATGTACTTTTGAATTCTATGATAAAGATAAAGCTCAGCCCGTCAGAATGGTTAAAAATCGCCGTTCTCTTTGTAGTATTTGTTGGAGGTTCTATTGCTTCGTATGTGGTTTTACAGCCCAAAAGGGTATTGCCCATCTACAATCCGTCAGACCTGAATCCTGCAGTGGTGGACGACGATTTAGAGCGCAAAGGCCGCGGCCACCGTATAGGCGACTTTGAATTGGTAGATCAATGGGGCAATCCCGCAGACTCTTCGTTGCTTCAAGGCAAAATTTATGTTGCCGATTTTTTCTTTACCACTTGTCCTACCATTTGCATTGATATGGGAAAAACCTTTCAGCAAGTGCAGGAAGTTTTTAAAGACGACTCGCGAGTGCACCTCGTAAGCCACACGGTCATGCCGGAAATTGACACCGTTGAAGTCATGCGCGCCTACAGCGAGCGTCTGGGTGCCATCAAGGGAAAATGGCATTTATTGACCGGTGAAAAGGAAGAACTGTACCGCATGGCGCGCCGCGAGTATTTTGCGGTTATGGAGCCAGGAACCAGCTTCGATGAACACGATTTCATCCATACTGAAAACGTCATTCTGGTGGATGAAAAAAAACGGATCCGTGGCTTTTACGACGGAACCAACGAAGCGGAACGAATCATTGAAGACATTAGAGCACTTCTCGAACCCCGCTAGAATCCTGACGTGCCGGAACTAGAGGGGTTTCCCCTCCTGCGGGCACGGTATCTTTAGGAAGCTGCACTTGCGGCAGCGAATCGTTCAAAAGTTGCTGCTCTAAGGTATCCATCCCCATTCGGATTTCTCCTGAGAGTCGCAGGGTAAATGCACTGTCCGGAAGTTCGAAAAGGTTCGAAAAACCCACATACGAAGTATCCGAAGCCTGGGTATACCGAGTTGCTACGCCATCGTAGAATTGCCAGAGTTTTTGTGTGCTATCCACAGGCGATGTTTGAACACTGGCCCAGTGCTCACCTACTACTCTACCGTTGTCGCTCACATAGAATCGGCTGTATTTCTTGTTGTCGAAAAGCCGTGGACGGAAATACCTAAAATCCTCAATAAGTCCATTCGTTGAAAAGCGTTCGTTTACTTTAAAAGAGCCCTTTTTATAGTACTCTAAAGGTATCTCGTTCGTATTGTATCTCGTTTGAAAATCGGCTTCAGCGATTGCCGAAAGTGTATCGTTTTGTGTGACTCTAAGTAGCAATAATCTATTGATGAGGTAGGGGGCGTGATCGGGTTTGAAGGAGAGCAATGCTTCCTGAGCTTCCAACGCTTTTGGGTAATCTTTGAAAATGCGCCATTCGAGGTCTACTTCTTGTTCTGAAGTGAAGGTCCAAAATTCCTTGCCGCGCTCGAATCGAAGCAGGTTGTCTTCAATCTGTTCTTGCGCTTTAATGTACCGTTCCCGCTCGATATTAATGACTACGAGCATGAAATAAGGGGTCTGCTTGTCGTAGAGCTCGCTGAGGATGTAATAGGTTTTATAGGCCAATTCTTTATCGCCTTTTTCGTAGGCTATTCCCGCTTTTGAGAGCAAATACTTTTGATAGTTAGGACGCATCTGAAGGCACACTTCGAGATCCGCCAGCGCGGCATCGTACTTTTTAATCGCATAATTCGCCTCTGAGCGAAAGAAGTACAGATCTTCTCGCTGCCAACGCTTGGCAATAGCAAGATCATAATGGGACAATGCCCGCATCGGTTGAGGCGGATCTAAAGCCATAAATGCCCGTCCTACGAATGCATTATCCTGTCCACTTAGCGTCGCTCCTTTTGCAGAGTATTCGGTAATGGCCTCGTATTTTTTGGTGTTCCAAAGTCTTGAAATGTAGGATTGTGACTGCGCAGAAACTACCCAAAAGCAGCAGGCGAAAACCATCAATAGCTTAGGTAAACGGATCATCATAGGTATAGGAGTTGTTCGAGGTCCCAATTGGCCTTGAGTTCGAAGGATTGTTCCTTAAGAATGGGTTCAGCAGTTTTAGCATCGTACCATGAAGCAGGCGTCCAAACTGAATCACCATTGACGTCAGTAAAACCGCTGAAGGTGTACTTCCCGGGCAATTGATTTCCCAAGGCGATAACGGTGGTGTCTGAGACGCCACGCATGGGATGAAATGTAAACGATTGTACATAGCCGCTTTCGTGAGAAATCCATGCCAGTGCGGTGGTGTCCACATTGGGTACGACCAGGGTTAATCGGCCAAGGTTATCCGATTTCGCAGTATCTAAAATAGTAACGATGGAATCTTGAAATACGGTGCTGTTCTCTTGGGGTATTTCAAATTTAGCGTTAGCGTACAGAACGGAATGAACCGCGGTATCTAATGACGACGAGACGCCTTTAAGAAATCCAAAAGTTTCGCTTTTCGCGTCCCATCTGTTATCAAAATTAAGATCTTCAAAAACTAGAATATCAAAAGTGTCCTGGGGTAGATAACCAAATGAAACGTTTCCATCCTTTGAAGGGGTTGCGGCGAAAACGGGGCTGTCTACGGTGTCAGTATTCAGATCTACCAACCAAACCTTAAGCGATTCATAGGGTACTTTAGATTGAGGTGTAATGCTGAGGTTGAGTTGTAAACTGTCCACATAATCTCCGGTACTCCAAACCAATTCTAAATTAGAGTAAGTATTGTTTTCATTTAAATCCCCAATGGCATCTCCAAAAGTGATGCGATACGTCGTCTGCGTACGCAATTCTTGTTCCTCCCAGCGGACTAAGAGCCGTTTACCTTTAATTTCCGCTTCAAGCCCCTCCAAAGGTGGAGTTGCAACCATGGTATTGCGCAGGTCGCGGGCCTGAATGTATTCGTCAAAAACGACTGTCGCTTCAGAACCGTTGAAGCGCAATGCACCCATTTCAGGCGATTGCGAAACTATGTTGGGCGGTGTTTCATCACGAGGTCCACCTTGCGGCTTACTTTGCACAGCACATCCTGCGAGTAAGAGGAATACAGCCAAAAAGTAGATATACGGTCTCATAGAAACAAAATTGGCCAATTCCAGCCAAACCACCCTCATTAAAACGTTGCTTTGAATCAGTTATTCTCAACATTCCACTTTTACACCCCGTAAATCGTAGAGTACATAGAGAAATTGATTAATTTTCACCTGTTAACTTAAACTTCACGGCTTTGAAAAAACTTTTACTCTCTATCCTTTTGGGTACAGCAGCATTGGGCTTACAAGCACAAACCTACTGCACTCCATCATACACCACAGGTTGTACCGTTGGAGATGACATTGATGATGTATACATAGGTTCTTTTCAGGACACTGGGACCGGATGTACATCGAGCTACTACAATGTCCAGACGTCAGACACTGTGTTTATTCAACAAACAGCACCGACAACGATTTCTTTCACCTCTAACTGGTCTACGCAGTATTTCGCGGTTTGGATCGACTTCAATGACGATGGGGATTTTGATGATAGCGGCGAGCATCTTTGGTCAAGCCCTACGAACGCTTGGAGCTCTACGACGGGTTCCATCACTGTTCCGTCAACGGTGAGTTTAGGTTCTTACAGATTACGTGTTCGTTCAAACTATAGTGCAGTTATCACCGCAACGCAGAGTTGTTCAAGCTTCACGTACGGTGAAGTACACGATTACACAACCACCATCACTGCTCCACCGGCATGCCCAGCTCCCGTATTTGCAAGCTTAATCGCTACGGACACCACGGCTACACTTAGCTGGACAAGTGCAGACACCCTCTTTACAGTAGATTATGGTATTGCTGGATCAAGCAATGTTCCTACGTCCGTTTCAGTAGCAGATACTTTCGTAACCGTGAGCGGTTTATCACCAAACACCACGTATGAATTTTCCATTGAAACCAACTGCAGTGCAGCCGGTAACGGATACAGCCAAACCGTTGGCCCATACACGGTGAAAACACTTTGTACAGCGCTAAGCACTCCAGTATATGAAGGATTTGACAATGATTCTACAGGTGGGTTTAGTAATCCAAACGCTCCTTCGTGTTGGTATTATTTAGAAGAGTCAGGTGCAGCCGGTTACGGTTATATTGACGACGCAACTTGGAGCGTTAGCGCAAGGAGCGGGACCAACTATTACTACCTCTACAACAGTTTCGACGCGGACTACGAAGCCCTCGTTAGTCCAGCTATTATTGGGTTAGACAGCGGTACCAAGCAAATGGAATTCTATGCTGCAAATACATCATGGTCGGGTGGTAACTCGCTTTACATTGGTACAGTAAGCAACACGTCGTCGCTGAGTTCGCTGAATATCATGGATACCGTTTTCGTTCCTAACGGCGGAAACTGGAATCAATTCACCATATACTTTGACGCTTCTACAGGCTACAACATGAGCGATGATCACATTGCTATTGTAAGTGGTGATTCAACTACCTACAGCGCGGTCTACATTGAAGACATTAGCATTACTAACGCGCCGGATTGTTTGCCACCGTCTGCTATTTCTGTAGGTACGGTTCTGCAAGACAGCGCTCAAATCTCGTATACATCCAGCGGTATTCAGACCTACTTAGAATACGGTCCTCCTGGATTTGTACAAGGAACTGGAACTTCAGTTGCAGTAGGCGGATCGCCCGCCTGGTTGACCGGATTGGATAGCAATACGACCTATGATGTATATGTAGTTCAAATGTGTGCAGACAGTTCCGTTTCTGCAGGATTTGGCCCTGCGACTTTCAAAACCATGACTTGTTCTCCGGCGAACATGTGTACGTTTACGATTGAATTGACCGATTCCTATGGTGACGGTTGGAACGGCGCCTTAGTTGAAGTGATCAATGCACAAGGAGGTGTTGAATTTGAGTTGGGTGCAGGATTTCTAACGGGACAGAGTTATACCGAAACTATAAATGTCTGTACTGGCGGTTCGTACACTATCGAAGTAAGTGATGCGGGTTTTTACCCAAGTGAAATAGGTTTAAATGTTGTTAGTGGAGGTGCAACCATCGCCACCTACACCAATAGCTCTTCTACGACTTTGGGTACGCAAATGGCTACTTTCCAGGCGAGTTGTAACACCCTGTGTCCGAATCCTAAAGATTTGATTTACACTGCAGGTAAAAATGACGCGTATTTTTCCTTTAATCCCAATGGAAATACTGGAACATTTATTTACGAATGGGGACCGCAGGGTTTTGTGCAAGCAACGGGATCTATGGTTTCCTCAATGGATTCAACCAACAATTCCAGCTTTACTTTAACGGGACTTTCCTCGAATACGTGCTACGATATTATCCTCATCGCGGATTGTGGTGGTAATGGTACTTCAGATACATTAGGACCTATCCCATTTTGTACGAACAGTTGTGATTCAACAGATTTGTGTTCGTACACGATGAGCATGTATGATACCTACGGAGATGGATGGAATGGTGCTACTGTTGATCTTTATTACAATGGTGTTTATGGAGAAACGTTTGGTACAGCCTTCACCACTGGTGATAGTTTGATTGTTGATATAGATATCTGTGCTGGTACTGAAATCGCTGTGGTAAATGGTGCTCAAGGTTCGTATCCGTCTGAGGTCTATTACACACTTTCAAATGCTTCAGGTTCTCAAAACGTTAGTGTTTCTGCAGGTAACTTCAATGTGGGAGCTGTAGATACGGTAATGTCAAATTGTGTTACTCCTTCATGTCCGACCCCGTCTAGTCTAGGCGTAGCGAACATGGGAAGTACTTTTGCAGATATTTCATGGACAGGCGGGACTGGATCTTTCGTTTTCCATTACACCGCATTAGGATCTACAAACACCAAGATGGGAACGTCTATTTCTGCCATAGCCTCCATGACAGGTTTACAGCCTGTCACGACATACAACTTCGATGTTGCTGAGGTGTGTGCCGCCGGAGATACTTCATTGCGTATGAACTATCAGTTTACTACAGACAGTTGCTCTTCCATTAATGTGGGCAACCCGAACTACAATGTTGATTCGATCAGTACGACATTTGCAGACATTACCTTTACTTGGGCAGGTGCATCGGGCTACACGTCCTATTTCATCAATTTTGGTGACGGAACCAACGGTTCAGGTACGGGTTCTTCGCAAATGCACACCTATGCGGCCAATGGCCAGTATACTGCAGTATTAAAACTCTATGGTGACTGTGATACCACGAGCCAGCAAATCTTTGTGTCCATTCAAGGTATTGGCCTCGAAGAGCATTCAGATTTGAGCGCTTTAGTAGTATACCCGAATCCAACCCAGGGTCTAATTTCTATTAATGGCTCACTTGATCAGGCCGCTCCAGTAGCTGTTCGTATCGTGAACTATTTAGGTCAAGTGATTAGTACGGATACTTTTGATGCGCATGCTGGCGGTTTCGAAAAAACGTATGATTTAAGTACGGCAGCCAGTGGTACCTATGTCATCGAGATTGAAACGCCAAAAGGCTTATTGCAGAAAACGGTGGTTGTACGTCATTAAAGCTCTTGCGCCAGTGCAAGTAAGTGTACTTCTGCCTTTGGATAGTTGTGAAGTACCGCCTCTGCTGCTCGCAGTAAAGACGAACCTGTTGTAACCGTATCGTCAATGATAAAGATAAGCGCGTCTCTCGGGACGCGCTTTTTTTTGGTCGTTCGGAACGCTCCTTTAGTATTGTTCCACCGTTGAAAAGGATCAAAATTAATTTGGCTTTGACGGTGGGCAGTTTTCTTGAGAAGTTCCTCATAGTACACATCAACCCCGGCCTCTCGAACACCTGATAGTGCACCACGTGCCAGTGCTTCGCTTTGATTGTAGCCGCGCTTGAATCGCCTCCACAGGTGCACCGGCATGGCAGTAACTATCACCGGCCGGCGCTGGCCCGCGAGGGTGGATACTATCAGCGGGGCAAGGAAGTGTTTACCAAGCACGACCCCTAAAGAATAATTTCCCCCATATTTAAGGCTGTAGCAATAGATTTGAACGGGCCCTGTGAAATAAAGTGCCGAACGGAAGGTGGCAGTTTTTCTTGTTGGTAAGGTGCCCGAAAGCAGCATCGCGCGTTGCGCAGCGATGGAATCTAGCCGTGGAGCGCTACACAAACAGAATTGGCATAGGCTTTGCTCTAGGATGGACAATACGTTGTTGCACTGTAGGCATCTTTGAGGGAATACAGCCCTTGTTAAAAAACTTAACGCTTTGGAAAACATTGGAAAGCAGCTTATCGTTAGCTTCGTTACTAATTAAGATAACACACCAGACACATGAGCACAGGAAACAACAATAGCAAATTAGGACCGGTATTAATCATCATGGCATTGGCCGTGATCGTATTAGGTGTATTGCTTTATTTACGCAGTGAAGAGAAGCACGAGATTGCACTTGAGAAACAGGCTTTGACCATGGAATTAGCGGATATGAAAGAAGATCTCGAAGCCCAGGTTGGTCAAAACGATAGCTTAAATGCGTTTGTTCAATACGAGATGACTCGTTTGGGCGGGATCATTGATAGCATCAATGCTGTAAATGTTCAAAACAAAAAGTCTTTAACGGGCTACCGCAGTCGTCTTGGTTCAATGAAAAGAGCGAATGCGGCTCTTGTTGGAAAGCTGGATAGTGCAAACGCTGCTTATGAAGTATTGCGCTTACATGAGCAACTGGTTGCAGATAGTCTAAATACAGCTATGGATGCAAATACTTCTTTGCGCGACGCAAATACAGGACTTACAGAAACCGTTTCTAAAGGAAAGCAATTGGTCATCGCTACTTCTACCACAGAGGCATTCCGTATTGCAGGAAATGGCAAAATGCGCAGAACACGTCGCGCGAAAAAAGCGGACGGTATTACAGCATGTATTACGCTAGCTAAAAATAGAATTGCAGCGAAAGGCGAAGAAACACTTTATGTGAAATGGATTGGTGAAAACGGTAAACCTGTCGACGCGCCAGAACAAAATCAAGCCGTGGTTGGCGGCGAGCAATCAGGCTTTAATGGAAAAGCAGTGGTGAACTTCCAGGGCGAAGCAATCGAAATATGTATCGACGCGAAACGTGCTATTGACGCGCCTGTAAATTTAGCGCCAGGCATCTATACCCTCGCTCTGATGACTGATTCTTACTTAGTGGGTACCGTCGCTGTTGAATTAAAATAAACTATGAAAAAGCTACTTATTCTTGCGCTTGTAGGGTTCTTAGGAACTTCTTGTGTCAGTACCAAGGTGCACAAAGCTTTGCAAGATAAATACGACTTGTTGAACAATGAAGCGGACCAATTGCGTCAGAAAAGTGAAACTCGCTCTGCAGAGAATACAGAACTTCAACGCACTTTGACAGAAGCGCGTCGCGATAACAAAACGTTGGTAGCGGATACTACTTCGAAATTTGACGAACTGCGTGTACTTCAAACCAAATACGATCGTTTGTCAAAACAGTACGATTATTTGCTTGACAACAACAGTTCTTTGATCGCCGCAAGTGCACGCGAGAATAAATCGCTCATGGATCAGTTGGGCAGTCTTCAAAATCGTCTTCAGGCGAAAGAGGACAGTTTGAACACGGAAAGGTTGCTCCTCGAGAAAGGACAGCGCAGGGTGTACGAACTGGAGGGTGTCATTCGTCGTAAGGACAGCACGGTTGCTTTCGTTCGCCAAAAGGTTGCAGATGCACTTCTCGGCTTCACCGGTAAGGGATTGACCGTAAACATGCGCGATGGCAAGGTATACGTGAGTCTGGAAAACAGCTTGCTGTTTGCTCCTGGTTCTTGGGATGTAGCACCAAAGGGACAGGTGGCCTTAGAAAATTTAGCGCGCGTTCTCGCAGAAAATAATGACATCAGTGTATTGGTAGAAGGACATACAGATAATGATCCGTATCGAGGTCAGAGTCAAGTTCGCGATAACTGGGATTTGAGTGTGATGCGCGCCACCAACGTGGTTAAAATATTAACTACGAATCAAGGTTTAGATCCGCAGCGTATAACCGCGGCAGGACGCGGCGAATTCATTCCATTAGTGGAAAACGATACCCCTGAAAATAAGGCGATCAATCGCCGCACGGAAATCATATTGACACCGGATCTAACGGAATTGGCCAATTTACTGGAAGGCGGAAACTAAATTTCACAGGAACTGGGCTTGCACCAGCTCTTCGATTTTTTTTAATCCCACTATGGCAATGTCGTAGTGGGATTTTTCTATCTGGTGGTGTCCACTGATGTAGATGGTCTCAAATCCCAATTTCTCAGCCTCTTTGATGCGTTGCTCTACACGCGTGATGGGACGAACTTCACCCGTCAACCCAACCTCACCTGCGAAACAGACTTTACCTGTAATGGGTGCGTCACCGTTTGAACTTAAGATGGCGGCAATCACTGCTAAATCGAGCCCCGGATCGTCTACCTTCAATCCGCCAGTAACGTTCAGGAAGACATCTTTTTGACCCAATCTGAAGCCGCAGCGCTTCTCCAGGACCGCAAGTAACATATTGAGTCTGCGCGTATCGAAACCAGTCGTCGAGCGTTGTGGAGTTCCGTACACGGCGGTAGAACACAGCGCTTGCAATTCAATGAGCATGGGACGTACACCCTCTACCATTACTGCCACTGCATTTCCGCTTAGACCCTCGTGTTGTTTTGTCACAAGCAATTCGCTTGGATTTTCGACACCGTAGAGTCCGCCCTGTTCCATGGTGTAAAGACCTATTTCGTGGGTAGAGCCGAATCGGTTCTTGTGTGCACGAAGAATACGGTAAAGTAGGTTGGGATCGCCTTCAAACTGGAGCACGACATCCACCATATGCTCGAGAATCTTAGGCCCAGCAATACTGCCCTCCTTATTAATATGACCTATGAGCAGTACCGGTGTACCCGTCTCTTTAGCATACCGAATGAAACTGGCCGCACTCTCACGAATTTGTGCCACCGAGCCCGGCGTGCTTTCAACGTGGGGAACGTGCAGTGTTTGAATAGAATCGACAATCACCAGATGCGGTCGGACCGATTTTAAGTGGTTGAAAATTGCATCTGTCTTGGTCTCACTGAGCAAATACAATTCACTTACCGCTTTACCAATGCGCTCGCCACGTAATTTTATTTGTGATGGGCTTTCTTCTCCTGATACGTAGGCTACGGTACCACTAAAACTTAGGGCCAATTGGAGTAAAAGCGTACTTTTCCCAATACCCGGCTCGCCACCAAGAAGCGTTACAGAACCAGGCACGACGCCTCCGCCTAAAACACGAGAAAATTCAAAATCTTGTATGGGAAAACGCTGCACGCTGGTGTGCTCAACGTCTTCGATGCGTATGGGTTTTGCGGCAGCTTGCTCACTGGTCCAAGCACGTGGATCCGGCTTACTCTTTATTTCAACTTCCTCAACGAGCGTGTTCCACTCCTTACAGCCCTGGCATTGACCCATCCACTTGCTGTGTTGCGTGCCGCACTGCGTACAATTAAAAATACTTTTCTGCTTTGCCATGAGGAAGACTTATTTTCTTCCTGCAAAATAGAGAAAAACAAAGCCTAAGGCGCCAGTTAAGACAAACATTAAACTTTGCGAACTGTGAATAAGGGTAGCGAACGATGTACCGATAAATGGGGAGAGCCCCAGCACAACAAGCGCTTTAGAGACGAGGTAATGGTATGCGCCTATTCCGCCGGGCACTGGAATAACAAATCCTAGCCCTGCCGCCACGCTAACAAAGAACGCCTGCTCGGGGCCAATTCCTTGAACACCTTCTACAATGGTGAAGCCAATGGCTATGGTCGCTACGTAACAGGTCCAAATCCCTATTGAATAAAACCAAAAAAGCGGCTTATTATTGACGGTGCGCAGGCTGCGCAAGCCAGTAATCATACCTGTTGCAAATCCCGCAACTTTCTGCGCCACGCTCCATTGCATCCAAACTTTTCTAGTAAACACCACGAGGGCTAGAACAGCCACAAATACGACTGCAATACTGACTGTGACGGTTAGGGAAAGCTCTGGAATCTGAGCGCCACTTTGCGTCATGAAATCTCTCAGTTCATCGCCTGAAATAACCACTGTACTTAACGTGACGATTGCAAATAATAGCGTGTCGACGACGCGTTCTAAAACGACCGTACCCAATAGCTTATCAACAGGAACCTTATCTGTCCTGTGCAGCGCAGTACACCGTGCTACCTCACCAACGCGAGGTGTGACTAGATTTACCAGGTAGCTAATGGCAACTGCAGCAATAGCCCGCATACCTTGCACCTGGTAGCCTAAACTTTGCAGCATTTGTACCCAGCGCAAGCCCCGAAAAACAATAGCTACAAACCCGATACAAGTAACTAAGAGAAGTCCGCTCAATGGTACTTCTTTAAGGGTATTCCAAAGGTCGACAGGATTGACATTTTTGAAGGTCAGGTAAAGCAAGGCAATTCCGATGCTCAAAAAGAGCACATATTGCACCGTCTTTTTTACCCAACCCGCCATTAAACGAGGCGATTCGTTGTCTCGTTTGGAAAAACGATGCTTGGTTCGAAAGATGTGGCTTCTTCTGGACTCATATGTGCATAGGCAATAATGATAATAATATCGCCTTTTTGNACACGACGCGCAGCAGGGCCGTTCAAATTNACNTCGCCNGCGCCGGGAGANCCNGCGATGGTATACGTATCGAAACGTTCACCGTTATTGATGTTTACGATGTAAACACGCTCCCCGGGAAGAATCCCTGCAGCGTCCATGAGTTCTGTATCTAGGGTAATAGAACCGATATAATCAAGCTCTGCTCCAGTGACATGAACCCGATGAATTTTACTTTTTACAACCTCTATTTGCATGCGGCAAAAGTAGTTTAAAAAAGAGGAAGGTTATCAATGAGTCGGACTTTTCCGCATTGCACTGCGGCAAACACTCGTGTGGAACGGGCGGTGTTAAATTCGTCCACCTGTTGAAGGGTAGCAGCATCACAGCAGCTCACATATTCCACTTGAATAGAAGGTACTGCATTCAAGGCTTCAGTACATTGGTTCGCAAAGGCCTTTGGCGAAGTTTCTTGCAGGTTAAGTCGAGAAATGCGAGTGCTTAGTATCGCGAAAATTTGTGCCGCATCTTCGCGCTCGTCTGGTAAAAGTCGCATGTTTCTGCTACTCATTGCGAGTCCATCGGCTTCCCTAAAAATGCCAGCCGGTACGATTTCGACGGGCCACCCCTCTTTTGTAACCACTTGCTTAATAATGCTCAGTTGCTGGTAGTCCTTTTCACCAAATACGGCAAAATCGGGTTCAATTAATTCGAAGAATCGGGTAACAACCGTCGCCATACCTTCAAAATGACCCGGACGCCCAGCACCTTCCATGGAGTGGTCCAGCTGATTAAAGTCAAAGCGCCTGGATTTTAATCCGTCAGGATATAGCATTTGCGCACTAGGTAAAAAAACCGCATCACAGCCCAATGCTTCTAAAGCGCGGAGGTCAGCTTCAAGTGTGTCAGGATAAGCCGCAAGGTCTTCAGCTTTATTGAATTGCGTGGGATTCACATAAATACTGACTAGAGTCCGGTCGCTAATCGACTGACTGAGACGCACCAAACTGAGATGTCCAACGTGCAATGCGCCCATCGTAGGAACAAAGCCTGTTTTTTTTTCAAGCTCTTTTGATTTCCAGTGCGCTAACTCCTCAATGCTACGAATGTGTTCCATAAGTGTTAAAAGGGCTCCAAATCTAGGCCATTCTTTGATATAAAGGGCGAAAATAGGTATCTTTGCACCCTATTTAAAATATACTTTCTCCTATGGAAAGCAAGCGCGTNTTATTCGTTTCACAAGAAATCCATCCTTATTTACCTGAAAATACCATTTCAAGTACGACTCTAGCTTTAGCTAAGAAGACGAACGACAGTGGTCACCAGGTGCGCGTTTTTATGCCACGCTTCGGCGTCATTAACGAGCGTAGACACCAGCTACACGAGGTAATCCGCTTAAGCGGGATGAACGTCGTGATCAACGATATGGATATGCCACTGATCATCAAGGTGGCCTCTGTTCCTGGAGCGCGCATGCAGGTATATTTCATTGATAATGAGGAATACTTCAAGCGAAAGTTTACTTATGCAGATGCTGATGGCAAGCAGTTCGAGGACAATGACGAGCGTACGCTCTTCTTTTCAAAAGGCGCCATTGATACCGTGGAGAAATTAGGTTGGAAGCCAGATGTGATTCATGTTCACGGCTGGATGTCAGCTTTAGTTCCTATGTACTTGCGTCTGTTCCAGGCGGATAACCCTATTTTCAAGGATGCAAAAATTGTCTTCTCTGCCTATGACAATGGCTTTGATGGGACTTTAGGTCCTAAGCTAAAGGCAGGAATGGAGTTTGATGAAATAGATCCAGCCCTTTGTGAAGGTTTAGATGCGCCGACCTGTGAGGATTTACAGCTATTGGCTGCTAAATATGCAGATGTAGTGATTCTGGGTGAAGAAAATACAGGTCACGTTGAGGAATTCTGTAAAGCAAATGACATCCCTTGCATCGACGGAAAAAACTTCCCTGAAGATCCGGCAGAAGCCATTAAAGTATATGAATCGTTACTGGTTGAAGAAGACGTTGAATAAGTCCCTATTAGGATTCCTAGCCTTCGTTGGGCTGGCCCTGTTAAGCAGCAGTTGTGAAAAAAGCAACGGCGAAATTGGTGCTGGAAAATTTGTTGAGGATCGCCCTGAATTGGGAGAGAAATTAACCTTCAATGTTGTTTCGTACACAACCAATTGGGACAGTATCACCACTAAAAACCCTGGTGCGGTTGCTTTAGGCAATCTCAATGACCCCATCTTCGGAAAACTAAACGCGGCCTTTACTTCACGTGTCTTACTGTCAAAACTCTCCCCTGATTTTGGGGACAGTACGATCTGTGATTCTGTAAAAGTTCGTCTTACCTATCAAAACACCTACGGCGTCCGTGGAGATTCTATTCATCTGCAGGTTTTGCCAGTGATTGAGCCGATGACGGATACCATCAACTACTACAGTAACCATCTACCAGTTTTGGGGCCTTCCATTATGGATACGACGCTAATGATTGACCCGACTTTCCCGGTATACAATGGTATTGATACAAGCGTGGGCTACCTCACTTTTGATCTTGACCCTGCTTTCTTCCAAGAAAACCTCTTCGATCCTGCCATTGCTGGTGAAGATTTTTTAATAGACAATGAAAGCTTCGTGGAAGCAGTACCTGGTTTGCATTTTAGAGATGCCGGAACAGGAACCAGTGCTTTGTCGTTTATCAACCTTACAGCCTCTGGAAGTTTAATCCAATTGTTCTATCATACTGGATCACAAGATACTATTCCGAAACTCTTTACGATGACTTTCGGTCAGAACTTTGGTGACCCCGGACTGTCTTTCAACACGTACGAGAACGATTTTACATCGGCAGACTTTGCGATCGATATGCAAGATACTGTCAACGGAGAAATAGTCACCTACGCTCAAGGCGCTGGCGGTGCTCGCACAGTCCTCGAATTTCCAGGTTTAGATACGCTCATCGGGAAAGGGTATAGTATTAATCGTGCTGAAATCATAACCCATGTTTTACAAGGAACTGCATCACCATACACCCTTCCCAATACGCTACTGATTCTACAGGATCAAGACTCTGCGCAGGCACTTATTAAAGACTATACGAGCCCCATTAACCCTGCGGGTGGAGCAATCAATCGTGCAGATCTTCGCGAATTCCGTTACCGTTTTAATGTGACGCGAATGGTTCATGACTTTGTCAATGAAAAGGAAGAAATCTTGCCGGTGATACTAACCCCAGCAAGTTCTAATTCTAGTGCGGCACGCGTTGTTTTAGGTGGTGGTCTTCATCCGACCATTCCGGTAGAATTTAATGTCTACTACACAAAATCTGAGTAGTTAAACTCGTATTTTAGCCCTACCAAACTTTTAAACTAACGGCACTATGTGTGGTATTGTAGGATACATTGGGGACAGAAAAGCGTTCCCTATTCTCGTAAACGGTCTCAAACGTCTTGAGTACCGCGGATACGATAGCTCAGGCGTAGCCTTAGCACAAGATGGTGAGATCGCTGTTTATAAAAAGCAGGGAATGGTTGTTGCGATGGAAGAGCATGCGCTTGCCAACGACACCTCTGGTTCTACTGGCATTGCTCATACGCGCTGGGCCACACACGGTCAGCCGTCAGATGAAAACGCCCATCCACATGTAAGTAATTCTGGTGACCTTGTACTCGTACACAATGGAATTATCGAAAACTACCAGAGTTTAAAAGATCTACTTAAAAGCAAAGGGTATACGTTCCATAGCGAAACGGATACTGAAGTCCTCGTAAACTTTATTGAATACGTTCAAAAAGAAGAAGGTTGTAAACTGCGCAAAGCCGTTCGCCTTGCTTTGACTCAGGTTGTGGGCGCGTATGCCATTTGTATTTATGATAAGAATCTTCCTCAGGAGATCGTTGTAGCAAAATTAGGATCGCCGTTGGTTATCGGCTTAGGGGTGAACGAGAAATTTATAGGTTCAGACGCAACGCCTTTCTTAGAGTATACGAAAGATGCCATTTATCTAGAAGATGGTGAGATGGCTTGTGTCACAGCAGAAGGCGAGGTAACTATTCGAATGATTGAAAGTGATGAGTCGGTAGATCCGACCATTCACGCGCTTCAAATGGATCTCGAAAGCATTGAAAAAGGGGGTTATGACTACTTCATGATGAAGGAGATTTACGAACAGCCTCGTGCAATCTACGATACCTTCCGCGGTCGTTTATTACCGGAACAAGGCATGATTAAAATGTCGGGGCTTGAGGAATATGCCGATAAGTTTAGAAATGCAGACCGTATTATCATGACGGCTTGTGGCACCTCTTGGCACAGTGCCTTAGTCGCAGAATACTTATTTGAGGAGTATGCTAGAATTCCAGTTGAGGTAGAATACGGTTCAGAATTCCGTTACCGTAATCCCATCATCCGCAAAAACGATATCGTCATAGCTATTTCTCAAAGTGGGGAAACCGCCGATACGTTAGCCGCCATTAAAATGGCCAAAGCAGCTGGAGCGATGGTTTTTGGAATATGTAATGTTCCAGGATCCACGATTTCACGCGAAACCCATGCAGGAGCCTATACGCATGCAGGACCGGAAATAGGTGTAGCATCCACCAAAGCATTCACCTCTCAGGTAACGCTACTCACAATGATGGCTCTTGAGCTGGGTAAAATCCGTGGTGAATTCTCCACTTCTGAATACCGTGATTTGGTTAATGAACTTAGCGTCATTCCCAAGAAAGTGGAGAAGGTGCTCGAATCTAAAGAACACATCGAAGAAATTGCAGCGTTGTATAAAGACGCTTCGAATGCACTTTATTTAGGACGTGGTGTTAATTTCCCAATCGCTTTGGAAGGCGCATTGAAGTTGAAAGAGATTTCTTACATACACGCAGAGGGTTACCCAGCGGCGGAAATGAAGCACGGACCTATTGCATTGATTGATGAAAACATGCCAGTGGTCGTGGTTGCACCGAACAACGGTCACTACGAGAAATTGGTCAGTAATGTTCAAGAGGTGAAGGCTCGCGACGGTAAGGTGATTGCAATTGTAACGGAAGGCGATACTGAGGTCATCAATAGCGCGGATCACGTGATTGAAATTCCAGAAACATTGGAGGCCCTTACACCGCTTTTGACGGTTATACCGCTGCAGTTGTTGAGTTACTACATCGCAATTATGCGCGGTTGTGATGTGGATCGCCCGCGTAACCTGGCAAAATCGGTTACCGTGGAGTAGGACTTACTTCCTAACTCGTTTTTCAAAGGCGTACGTCAGCACTATTAAATTATTCTCGCTAAAGAGCCCCATACTCAGCGCGCTTTGGTTCCATGCTCCATCAGATTTTCCAAAAGAAGTAGTCAAAGACATGGGAGCAGTTAGCGCAATATTAAAGCGTTCGTTCACCTGGTAAAGCGTACCGAATTGATAGCGTAAACTCGGGGCAATGTTGGTATAGTTTATACTGGAAGAATAGTACATCCCTATTTCAGGACCGTGTAAGAAATAAAGTCGATCGGTTACGGGTTTACGCCATTCTTGACCGGTGAAAAATCCGGAACTCATATTGAAGTAATTGTTGTCTTGGTACCTTGAGTAATTCATATAAGTCCGTTCTGCACGAATCGTAGTTACTCGAGCGATCGATTTCCCCCATTTATATATGGGACGGGCATCAAGCACGGGTCCATACATAATACCCATAGAGGCTGAGGTGACCAGACCTACTTCGCGGTATTGCGCTTGGATGTTATTTATGGTTAGCGTGAAAAGGAGGCAAATACTCCAAAGTTTGATGGCTTTCATAATGTAAGATTCGTTCTGATAAAGGTATGCCAATATTATGTAACTTCTCCTTCCTAATACTCACGAGCATCAGTGATTGTTGTCAGTG
>JGI20154J14316_10002058_pt1 | contig 17392 bp, 19 predicted proteins | sample COG_04_FD_14316 | JGI IMG/M metagenome (IMG submission 14316) | reverse complement strand
ACCAAACCATAGCCTAATTCTTCCAACAGTAACATCTCAAAACGCCTTAATACAGGCTGAAGTATTTCTGAGGTGGGCAGCTGTGTCATTAATTGGCGATAAAATTCATAGAGCGATTGGTGCGGGTCGTTTTGATGCAGTAATTTATACAGCAATTCATTGATATAAAGACCCACAAATAGTGATTCTTGCTTCAGAAAAACCGGTGCTTGAATAGGATCGGCTTGAGTCAGAGTTTTTAGTTCACCGCGCCCCTGCCACTGAAAATGATGCTCGGAATAGGGGAAAAGGGTTTTGGCGATGCCTTTTTTATTTGGCTTGCGAAAGCCCTTGGCAACACAGCGGAGACGACCATGATTGAGGGTAAAAATATCCACCAGCAAACTGGTTTCTCGGTAAGGAATAGTATGAAGAATAAATCCGGGTTCCGACTCAACTCGCATAGCGCGTTACTCGTCTGTGTAGCCCAAGCTGCGGAGTGCTCTTTCATCGTCAGACCAACCACTTCGCACCTTAACCCAGGTTTTCAGCATCACTTTAGAATCCAGTAATGATTCCATATCAGCGCGTGCCTGCTGACCTATTTTCTTAATGCGCTCACCCTTTGTGCCAATAATAATTTTCTTTTGGCCATCGCGCTCTACCAGAATAAGGGCGCTAATATGGGTAATTTTCTTTTCGACCCGAAATTCTTCAATTTCAACAGTCACCTGATAGGGTAACTCTGCACCCAGTTGGCGGGTAATTTTTTCTCGGACAATTTCAGCAGCCAAAAATCGTTCGCTGCGATCAGTAATTTGATCATCTGGAAAGACATGGGTATTTTCGGGGATATAGGTGTTAATCTTTTTCTCGAGAACATCTATATTGGTTTGACGCAGAGCTGATATGGGAATGTATTCTGCTGCCTCTATCTTGCCCCTTAAAAACCCCATATGAGGCAAAATGGCATCTTTGTCTTCGATCATATCCACTTTGTTAATCACTACGATAACCGGCGCTGGTGACTGGCTTAACTGGCGAGCCACATATTCATCCGCCTCACTCCACTCAAATCGATCTAAAACAAATACCACAATATCCACATCGGCAATCACACTAGAAGCAGAGCGATTCATAACACGATTAATCGCACGATCCTGATTAGTATGAATCCCCGGAGTGTCAACATAGATTGTTTGATAATTTTCTTCCGTTTTAATACCCAGCAAAGTGTGTCTTGTAGTCTGAGGTTTACGCGAAGTAATACACAGCTTTTGACCCAACAAATGATTAAGCAACGTGGACTTACCCACATTAGGTCGACCGACAATCGCAACATAGCCACAAAATTGTTCTACTGACATTAAATCTCCACCTCTAGGGTTGCTAAAAACTGCTCAGCAACCAACTGCTCTGCTTTGCGTCTGCTACTGGCTGTAGCGGTAAATTCTCTATCCAACAAATCTATCTTACAGCTGAGGGTGAATAATCGGCTATGAGCCTCACCGCCAGTTTCAACAACACGATACACCGGTAGTGCATGTCCACGTTGCTGAAGAAATTCTTGTAATGCAGTCTTGGGATCCTTGGTAGGCTTGTTATCATCTGCAGTACCCAGCATATCTGTAAACCAGGCAAGCACACAGCGTCGCGCTTCATCCAAATTCGAATCGATATAGATAGCGCCAATCAGGGCCTCCACCGTATCTCCCAATATAGAATCACGGCGTTGCCCACCACTCTTCATTTCACCGCCACCTAATAATAACTGGGGGCCTAGATCCAGTTTTCTGGCTATCTCTGCCAGTGATTCAGCGCGAACAATTTGCGAGCGCATGCGGCTGAGGTCACCCTCGCGAGCGTCAGGAAACTGTTGATGAAGAAAGTCACTAATCACAAGACTCAATACAGAGTCACCTAAAAATTCAAGGCGTTCATTATTTTTGCTACCGAAACTGCGATGAGAGAGGGCTAGTGTTAATAGATCTACATCGCGAAACTGATAATCAAGTCGCTCTTGAAGTAATCTATTTGTGGCGTCCACTGTCATTACAGGTCACTTCCTATCATTGGATACTTCCGGCGCGATCAAAGCTAGGGAGACTGGCAAAGCTATCCCAAAACATCCAGCGCGCAAATGCCTTACCCACAATACGATCTGCAGGGACAGGACCCCACACGCGGCTATCACTAGAATTATCACGGTTATCGCCCATCATAAAATAATGACCCGCAGGAACCACTGTGGAGAAATTTAAACTCAGGCGTGTGGGTGACTGTCGCCTCTGTATAAGATGATCAACACCCGTTAAGTTTTCAGTCATTACCACCGATCTGGGTGCAGCAGGTTCTTGCAAATAAGCTGTTTGTGGCATTTTTTCGCCATTCACAAACAGCTGACTCTTAATGAGATTAATTTTATCACCCGGCATGCCAACCACGCGCTTAATAAAGTAGCGATCCTGATGAGGCGGGAAAAACACCATCACATCACCGCGCTCAGGTTCAGAAACATCAATGATCTTAGTGCGCAAAACTGGCAGTCTTACACCATAGATCCACTTATTCACTAAAATATAGTCGCCTACCTTAAGGGTGGGCACCATCGATTTCGAGGGAATTTGGAAAGGCTCAATCACGAAGGATCTTAAGACTAAAACGATACCTAATACGGGTGCCATAGAGGCTAAAAAGCCAATTAGCGTATCCTCACCACCCCTGATTGATTTGTTCAGCAACCAGCTTAGGCCGCACAACAAAAATAACAGGGTAAGAATTAGCTCAAAGTTAAAATCCATAATAAGGCTCTCCGTTTAATTGACCACTTAGGTCTTAAGCACTGCAAGAAATGCATCCTGCGGGATTTCAACACGACCCACCTGTTTCATGCGCTTTTTACCGGCTTTTTGCTTTTCCAATAACTTTTTCTTACGGGTTACGTCACCGCCATAACATTTTGCTGTTACGTTTTTACGCAGTGCCTTAACCGTTGTTCGTGCTACCACACTGCCGCCAATTGCCGCCTGAATAGCCACATCAAACATTTGCCGAGGAATAAGTTCTTTCATTTTATCAGCCAGATTACGGCCTTTTTGCGTCGCATGATCACGGTGAATAATTGCTGCCAATGCATCAACCTTATCGCCGTTAATCAGGATATCAAGCTTAACCAGTGAAGCCAGTTGAAAACGGGTAAAGCTATAATCCAACGAAGCGAAGCCACGGCTGACCGACTTTAGCCGGTCAAAAAAGTCCATTACCACCTCACTCATCGGCAAATCATAACTCAATGAAACCTGACCACCGATGAACTGCATATCTTTTTGAATGCCACGCTTTTCAACACAGAGTGCGATTACATTACCTACATAATCTTTTGGTACTAATATGTTGGCTTCACAAATAGGCTCACGCATCTCTTCAATAGCCGCTGGATCGGGCAAATTAGAGGGATTAGAAATGTAGAGTGTATCACCCTTATTCGTGACAATTTCGTAGACCACGGTGGGTGCTGTGGTAATAAGATCGAGATCATATTCGCGCTCAAGACGCTCTTGAATAATCTCCATATGGAGCATACCCAAAAAACCACAACGGAAACCAAAGCCTAGTGCATCTGAACTCTCAGGTTCATAAAATAACGAAGCATCATTAACCGCTAATTTAGCCAGTGCCTCGCGAAAATCCTCAAAATCGTCCGAGTCTACTGGAAACATCCCAGCATAAACCTGCGGTTTAATTTTCTGAAAGCCCGGCAATGCCTCTGCATCAGAACTACTCATATGAGTGATGGTATCGCCCACAGGCGCACCCAAAATATCTTTAATACCAGCCACCATAAAGCCAACTTCACCGGCTTTAAGTACACCCGTAGGGTTCCGCTTGGGCGTAAATACACCCACACTGTCTACCACATGGGATTTGCCAAGTGACTTGGCCATAATTTTGTCTTTAACCTGAAGCGTGCCCTGCATTACTCTCACCAAAGAGACAACACCCAAATAATTATCAAACCATGAATCAATAATTAAGGCCTGGAGTGGCGCATCGACATCGCCAACAGGTGGGGGTACCTTCAGGACTAATTCTTCAAGGATATCACTGATGCCATCACCAGTTTTAGCGCTACAGCGAACAGCTTCTGTAGCTTCGATACCAATAATATTTTCAATTTCATCGATAACTTTTTCAGGCTCTGCCTGAGGAAGATCCATCTTATTAAGGACTGGAATAACTTCTAAACCCTGAGAAATCGCGGTGTAACAGTTTGCTACCGACTGGGCTTCAACGCCCTGCGCCGCGTCAACAATCAGCAGTGCACCCTCACAGGCTGCAAGAGAACGTGAAACCTCGTAGGAAAAATCCACATGCCCAGGGGTATCAATAAAGTTTAACTGGTAGGTTTTGCCGTCTTTGGCTTTAAAAGGCAAGGTAACGCTTTGACTTTTAATAGTGATACCACGCTCGCGCTCGATATCCATAGAATCAAGTACTTGAGCGGCCATTTCGCGCTCACTCAGGCCGCCACATAGCTGAATAAACCGATCAGCAATAGTGGATTTACCGTGGTCAATATGGGCAATAATTGAAAAATTTCTAATATGACTAAGATCGGACAATGTATTTTCTGCCAATAAAATTTGCGATCGCAATTTTAGCCTATTTCTCCTGTAGACGCTATCGATCAAAGCCTCTAATCGAAGTTTAAACAGCCCAATAGGCATGCTAATTATTCAATATAGATTGTTTTAAGAGCAGCTCAGTTTTAGAAACAAAAATGGATAGGCATAGTCCCATGCATTATAGGCCCAGAAAATAGCAAAATTAGACAGGAATCTAAGAAAAACTCACCGACTGCTGATGATTTTCATCAAATAAAACCGGATTGATTCTAGGGTCATTGCGTAGCTTGCGGTTGTAGCGACTGACTGCCCAACCGCCCAAACCAAGGCCCAAACAGGCGCCAATCACACTACTGAAGTCACTTGAATCCATAAGCCAAAGTCCCATCAAACTCCCCAATAACGGCACCATATAAGCACCCAAAGAGCCCAGCACAACCACATCTTCAGGTATAGCAATGGTTACCTGCTGTCCGACCTGATAAGACTGATTCTGAGACTGCTGTCTAACCACCCGAATGCGATTAGTTCTGCCGGAGAGCTTTGATAGCACAGCGGTACCACAGCCCTTTTGCGCCGAACAGGTTTCACAGGCAGACTTTTGTACTGCCTCAACCCAAAGGGCGTCTGACTCAACGGAGGTTACTGTCGCTGTTTCGAGGATCATTGTTATGCCTTAGCATTCACTTGGGTATTAGGCTGGATACGTGGTAACCGCCACTGCGATTCACTCATCTTTTGCAAGAATTGTAAGCCAGTGGAAACTCGCAACCTATTGGTTGCTAATATTATCACCTATCTCAGTGGAAAGCTTAACTGGCACCAAAGAACTATGCGGTTGATTACGCACAATTTCATTTAAATAATTACGCATACGCTGGTGGTTAAGCGCTTCTATATCAGCAGAGGTCAGCTTGATTATTTTCAGCGGCTGTGGAGACAAATTAAGATTACCAACGGCGTTCACGGTACGCGCTTGAACATTAGGTTGAAAACCAGAGGGATACTGTGAGGCTGGACCCTTGACTTGATCTTCTAGCTGGCTGGCAAATAAATCAGTGCCTGTTCCCTGCTGCTGGGATGGCTCCAGCTGATTTAACTGCTGAACACCTATGATAGCAACAAAAGCAACGCTAGCGGCTATAGCAAAGCGACCCATTGAATAAAGCTTTGATTTCGCTGTCGACGAGAATATTGTGGCATAGGTGGGTTCTTCGGCAATAGCAGAAGAGACAGACTGCGAAATATCCACACCCGCAAGCGGCGTATCTGCCATTGCTTGGGAGGCTGAATGGTATCTTGACCACTTACTGGCAACTGATTGATCTTGATTCGCATGATCGGCGTCGAGCTGCTTTAAAATACGATGCAACTCAATTTCGCTGGCTTCACCATCGACAAGAGCAGACACTGATTCTAAAAGGCGCTTTTCACTTTCACTCATACAGATTCCTCAAAGTTATAACCCATTGTTAAACACTTAAAGTATGTAATCCTACTTAATATGACTGCGAAAACTGAAAAAGGTTCAATCCTATTTGTTTTCATCAGATTCACCTGAAACATGCTTATCGATAAATTCACGCGCTCTAAAAATACGCGACCTTACCGTTCCCACTGGGCAACGCATAACTGCTGCAATTTCTTCATAGCTCATTCCCTCAAATTCACGCAACGTGAGGGCAGTACGAAGATCTTCAGGTAATTGACTAAGGGAATCTTGAATAACCTGCGATAACTCCTGAGTCATTATAAAATCTTCAGGCGAGGCTTCATCAATAAGCTTTTCATTGTCAGCAAATTGCTCAGCATCTGCGACATCGATATCGGTACTAGATGGGCGGCGACTTTTTGAAACTAAATAATTTTTGGCTGTATTGATGGCAATTCTGTATAGCCAGGTATAAAACTGGCTATCGCCACGAAATTTTGGCAGTGCGCGGTAGGCTTTTATAAAGGCTTCTTGGGTAACATCCGCTACCTCATCGGTATCACGCACAAAACGCGAAACAATCGCCTGTAATTTGTATTGGTATTTTAATACAAGAAGGTCAAACGCCCTTTTATCACCTTTTTGAACACGCAACACAAGTTGGTGATCTGTTGGCTCAGTTTTGGGTTCCTTCATGAATAAATCCAATTATTAAATAGACATTTGCCAGCGAAAATTCTGTATCTGGGTATTTTATAGCTGACATAAAAGTGTCTAGGCTAAATATGACAGTTTTATTCTAATTTAGCGTAGTCACCTGTAATCGCATACTATATCATCACCACAGTTTTATTATATGCGGTTTATTGATGAAGAGAAAAAATCTCTACGATGTACTAGTTATAGGCAGTGGCGCTGCCGGCCTAACACTGGCATTGCAACTAGATAAAAAACTCAGAGTCGCACTGATTAGCAAATCAACACTAAAGGGTGGAGCCTCATGGCTTGCTCAGGGTGGAATTGCTGCGGTGTTTGATAAAGATGATAGCGCTGAAGCTCATATCGAGGATACCTTGATTGCCGGTGCAGGTCTCTGTCATCAGGATAGTGTGCGCTATGTGGTTGAAAACGGCCCCTCTGCTGTTACCTGGCTAATCAACCAGGGGGTAGACTTCACTCTCGATTCAGATCAGGTTCACTACCATTTAACTCAGGAAGGCGGACACAGTCACCGACGTATTTTGCATTCTGCAGATGCTACAGGCAAAGCGGTTACCAGCACCCTAGTTGAACAGGTGATTGCCAGAGAAAATATCGACATCTATGAACATCATTGCGCGGTCGATCTGGTGACTCAGACTGATGATGCAGGCAAGCCTAGATGTAGCGGCGCTTACCTGCTAGATATTGAAACCTCTGAGGTGTCTCTTTTTCAGGCAAAAACTGTAGTTTTAGCCTCTGGCGGAGCCAGTAAAGCCTATCTTTATACCAGCAATCCCGATGGTGCCAGTGGCGATGGATTAGCCATGGCTTGGCGACGAGGCTGTCGCGTTGCTAACCTAGAATTTAATCAGTTTCACCCTACCTGCCTCTATCACCCCAAGGCTAAGTCATCATTAATAACCGAGGCTTTGCGTGGCGAAGGTGCGATATTAAAACTGCCTGATGGATCGCGCTTTATGGATAAATTTCATGCCGATGGCGAATTAGCGCCAAGGGATGTTGTTGCCCGAGCCATAGATTTTGAAATGAAACGTTTGGGCTGTGACTCTGTGTTTTTGGATATTAGCCATAAACCCGCTAAGTTTATCACTGAGCATTTCCCTACGGTCTATGAAAACTGCCTCAAATTTAATATAGATATCACCAAAGAACCTATCCCTGTGGTACCTGCGGCACATTACACCTGTGGTGGTGTTATGGTCGACAAACAGGGGCAAACAGACCTACAAAGCCTGTATGCCATTGGTGAAACCGCGTTTACTGGCCTGCATGGCGCTAACCGAATGGCCAGTAATTCCCTTTTGGAATGCCTGGTATATGCTCAGGCAGCCGCTAAGGATATTAATCAATCAATCGCCGAAATGACTCCACTTGAACCACTCAAAGATTGGGATGAATCAAGGGTCAGTAGCTCAGATGAAGATGTGGTTATTTCTCATAACTGGGATGAACTACGGCGGTTTATGTGGGATTACGTGGGCATTGTGCGAAACGATAAACGGCTACAGCGAGCCCAGCACCGCATCAAGCTATTACAAAATGAAATTCAGGAATTTTATGGCAATCATAAGATCACTCGCGACCTTCTTGAGCTGCGAAATCTTGCGACTGTTTCCGAGTTGATTATTGGCTGTGCTCAACAGCGTAAAGAGAGCCGTGGACTGCATTACACCACTGATTATCCCAATCTAGCAGCCACCGCAAAAGATACTATTATTCAGCCGATCAACTTTGCCGGTAACAGCCAAACTAAGACCGACTAGCGGTTTTAGACCAAGCAATAATTAGCTTTCTCAACCTAATATGCTGATCCTTAGACATGGAATCTGCAGGAATTACTTGGCTTATCTTTTTTTGATCGGCTGATAATAAATACAGAATAACTAGGGGCGCTGTTAAGAACTGTTGAGACTGTAAAGACACCGGTTGCTGATTGTAAAGCCAGCGATTAGTTTGCGGCGAATAAACCAAGGTATTGGGTTTAGATCGCCTAAAATCCTTAATAGTCACTGCTCCATAGATAATCACGAGCATTATAAAGAACAGTTTGATGGCAACAATAATCGGGCTAGCCCAGATCATTCCTACCACCAAGCAGACTAGACTGAGATCAAAAACCAGAATTGATTTGGCCGCCTTTATAACAAAACTATTGGGACCGCTTTCGACTCTCACAAATAATATCCACAATCCGTTGTGTATTGATATCCGTTGCCTGTTCGCCTCTTACAAGCCATAAAAATAATTGCTGATCTTCAAGCTCGAGTAATTCTTGAAATAACTGCTGATCAGTTTGGTCGAGTTGATCATAATGCTTTTCAACAAAGGGTTGTAACATCAGGTCTAGTTCCAGCATGCCTCTTCGACTAGCCCACATAAGGCGATTTTTTTCCATTGAAAATTCCTGAAATGCTATGAAATATTTTTGCGACTCTATCTGCTTACATTATAGGGAACTGAAACAAAATAGGCTAAACTATCTACCCTATAAGTTAGCACAGCCATATTGGGATAAAATCTATGAACGATGATTTACGCGGTCTTATCGAACTTCGCGGTGAAGACAGCCTAAAATTTTTACAGGGTCAGGTCACCTGTGATCTAAATACGCTTGAACCTGGCCAGGTGCTTGCCGGAAGTCATTGCACACCAAAGGGCCGAGTTATTTTTTTATTCTCTGCTCAACTCGTAGATGACAATCGTCTTATCCTTGAAACCCATCCCTCAGTTGTTAGCACAGCTTTGGCAAGCCTTAAGAAATATGCGGTATTTTTTAAAACTGAAATCGAAGATATTAGTGATCAGAGCGGTGACTTCCCATCATCACTGAATCTTTTCAGCGCTTGCAGGCGGGTATTCCTGATATCACCCAAGCAACCACCGATTTATTTATTCCGCAAATGCTTAATCTTGATGCCCTAGACTTTATTAGCTTTAAAAAAGGCTGCTATACCGGCCAAGAGGTGGTGGCGCGCGCCCATTATTTAGGCACTGTAAAACGCAGAATGCACCGTCTTCTATTGCCACAGGGATACCTTCCGCAACCCGGAGAAGCCATTCATAATTCGGATAACAAGGCGCTTGGAACAGTGGTTAATGCGCAGATTTCTGAAAATCAGGTCGAGATGCTTGCCGTCTTATCTAGCTCAGCCATAGATTGCGATCAGATTATCATTAATGATCAGAAATTAGCGGTTAAATTTTTACCTCTGCCCTATCAAGTTGATTAGAGCCGTATTATGTCTGAATTATTAGACGCCATTAAACCGCTGCTCCCTCTTATAGCACTCTGTTCTCTTTTCGTTTTCTTGGTCAGCTTGGCGTCATTACCCTGGTTAGTCGCCAAAATACCTGAAGATTATTTTTTACATCGCAAACGAAAAAAAACACTGCCTTTAACAACAGCGGCTTTTGCTCGCTATTTGTTCATGCGGCTTGCTAGAAATTTAGTTGGGCTAATGTTACTTTTGGGCGGTCTTTTGATGTTATTTATTCCCGGACAGGGCATCTTAACCATGGTGATGGGGCTTATTTTAATAGACTACCCTGGGAAATATTCTGTGGAAAAGGCAATCATAGGTTACCCCGCCGTGTTTAAAGGATTGAATTGGTTAAGAGCCAGAGCTCATAAGCCCCCACTAAGAAAACATGATAGCTAAAACCTTAAAAATCTAATTCCTCTTGAACGGTTTCTTTTAGCCTCGGTAGCCGCCAATCCACAGAATCTAATCCCACAGACTCAAGATAGTGATTAGCCTTTGAGAAATGCTCGCAGCCAAAGAAACCTCTGTAGGCTGATAGTGGTGAGGGATGAACTGACTGAAGTACAAGGTGGCGCTTAGTATCTATCATTGATGCTTTCTTTTGCGCATAACTCCCCCACAGCATGAACACTACGCCCTGCCGATGATCATTGATTTGGTTAATTATGCTATCGGTAAGGGTTTCCCAACCTTTATCCTGATGCGCACCTGCCTGACCCTGTTCAACTGTCAGAGTAGCGTTTAACAGCAACACACCCTGCTCTGCCCAAGGTGTTAAGCAGCCGTGATTAGGCGGCTCTACTGCTAAGTCAGATTTTAATTCTTTATAGATATTAGCTAGCGAGGGTGGCACTTTTATATTAGGCATCACGGAAAAACACAGTCCATGGGCCTGGCCCGGGCCATGGTAGGGATCCTGACCTAAAATCACCACCTTAACCTTATCAAAGGGGGTGCTGTTTAAAGCAGCAAACCATTGCGACTGCGGCGGATATATAACTGCGCCCTGCTGTTGACGAGTGGCTAAAAATTCATGCAATGAGCGCATATAGTCTTTTTCAAGCTCATCACCTAGCAGCCTGTGCCACTGGGGATCTAGGGTTATTTGTGTAGGCTCACCCATCATCTTTTCCTGTTAAATTTTTTTGTCTGGCATGGTATAATAATCAGCCTGTTTAACGCTTTCTATGTTTATTACCATCGAGCGCTAGAGTCTTCTTCTAGCAGGATGCCTTGGATGTAATTTTACAGACAAAATTTAGACTATTTTCAGGTCTATTTAAGCGCTAAACACGTAAGTTTGTTGCAAGTTTATCATCTCATGTGATTGTTTTAGGAAACTTAATGATTCAAGCATATTCAAACTCCGTTAGAAACGACCAACTTATTGCTCGCTGGCTTATCACCTGTGCTGTGGTTATTTTCGGAATGATCCTTCTTGGCGGCGTGACTCGACTAACCGACTCTGGCCTATCTATGGTGGAATGGAATCCATTAATGGGTATTATCCCTCCCCTTAGCCAAGCGGATTGGCAGGTTTTGTTTTTAAAATACCAACAGTTCCCCGAGTACCAAAAAATCAATCTTGGTATGACCATGAGCGAATTTAAGTTCATTTTTATGTTCGAGTATCTGCATAGGGTACTGGGAAGATTGATTGGCCTAGTATTTTTTATTCCCTTTGTTTACTTTTTTGTGACCAAGCGAATTTCGCCACAGCTTTTACCCAAGTTGCTGTTAATGCTTATTTTAGGTGGCTGTCAGGGTCTTTTAGGTTGGTATATGGTTAAAAGCGGCTTGGTAGATATTCCCCATGTCAGCCAATACCGATTGACTGCCCATTTGGGTTTAGCGGTGTTGATTTATGGTTTTATTATATGGACTGCACTAGAGCTTATTAACAAAACCTCGGGGCAGCCTCCTAAACTAGGCAAAGCTGCTATTACCCTAAGTGCCCTTGTATTCTTAATGACTTTAACGGGTGGTTTGGTGGCTGGCACTAAGGCAGGCTATGCTTATTCTACATGGCCACTCATGGGCGACAGTTTTGTGCCAGTGGGCCTGTATCAAATGAGCCCAGCTTGGCTTTCAGCCTTTGAAAACATCACCACCATTCAATTTAACCATCGTATGTTTGCCTATTTAATCGCTATACTTATGGTAGGTTTTTCTGTGATTGCTTTGCGCTCTAACATCTCTCGCAAAGTACGCGTAGGCATCTTTAGCATGCTGGCACTATTGGCAGTTCAAATTACCCTGGGCATTACCACTATACTCTTCCATGTGCCGGTAGCGACCGCCGCCGCACATCAGGTGGGTGCTGTTGCCCTTTTAACCGCAACATTATTTGTTAGCCATTCGCTACTTAATAGACATTAAATTTTTAATTCTGGAGATATCCAATGAAGACTTTATTAAACCTTACAGCTGCTGTACTTTTTTCGAGCCTAGCTTCAGTTAGTTTTGCGGGCGATGCAGCGGCCGGAAAGGCTAAATCTATGACCTGTGCAGGCTGTCATGGCAAAAGTGGCATTAGCAGTAATTCCATGTGGCCCAATCTAGCGGGGCAAAAGCAGGCTTATCTCGCCAGTGCACTGCAGATGTATCGAGACGGTCGTCGCAAGAATGCCATGATGACGGCTATGGCGAAAAACCTAACTGATGCTGATATCGCTAACCTAGCGGCTTATTACAGCGGACTTAAGTAGGTTGTGAACTAACCGCGGAGATCATTCTCCGCGGTCGTTTTTGTTTACTCAGGTCGCATGTGTGGGAAAAGCAGGACATCCCTGATAGATGGTGAATCAGTGAGCAACATCACAAGCCGATCGATTCCGATCCCCTCGCCCGCCGTTGGCGGCATCCCATATTCCAAGGCACGTATATAGTCAGCATCGAAATGCATGGCTTCGTTATCACCGGCATCCTTTTCGGCTACCTGATGCTTGAATCGGGCCGCTTGATCTTCTGCGTCATTCAGCTCTGAAAAACCATTGGCTAACTCACGACCACCAACAAAGAACTCAAAGCGATCAGTGACAAATGAGTCATCGTCATTACGTCTCGCCAATGGCGATACCTCGGTTGGGTAACGAGTGATAAACGTTGGTTGCTCTAATCGATGCTCAACAGTTTTTTCAAAAATTTCTATTTGAACCTTACCCAGTCCCCACTGATCTTTTAGCGGTATACCCAGATCTGAAGCAATCTTGCGTGCACTTTTTTCGTCACTCAATTGCTGTTCTGTAATATTTGGGTTGTAAGCTAAAATTGAATCAAACACAGATAGGCGATTAAAAGGTTCTGCGAAATCATAGGTGACCTGAGACTGAACCTCGCCATTTTCATCCTTTACGGTATTAATGACTTTAGTTGAACCCAGTACCTGCTGTGAAAGCTTGCGCAGCATATCTTCAGTAAGATCCATAAGGTCGTTAAAGTCAGAATAGGCTTGATAAAACTCTAACATAGTAAATTCAGGATTATGTCTGGTAGATAGACCTTCATTTCTGAAGTTTCTGTTTATCTCATAGACTCTTTCAAAACCGCCTACCACAAGCCTTTTTAAATATAACTCTGGGGCAATACGCAGATACATTTCAATATCGAGGGCATTGTGATGGGTAACAAAAGGACGAGCCACTGCACCACCCGGAATGGTTTGTAGCATTGGCGTTTCCACTTCTAGATAGCCTGAACCATTGAGGTAACCGCGAATAAAATCTACAACTTTAGATCGAATAATAAAGGTGTCACGCACCTCTGGATTAACAATTAAATCCACATAACGCTGACGATAACGCATCTCTTGGTCAGCTAAACCATGAAACTTATCAGGCAATGGACGCAGAGCTTTGGTCAATAACTGATATTCATCCATCTGCACATAAAGATCACCCTTACCTGACTTATGGAGTGCACCAATAACACCGACTATATCACCCAAATCTAAGGTCTTAGCAAAGGGTCGTGCTTCTTTTGTCACATAAAGCTGAATAGTACCCGAACTGTCTTGAATAACAATAAAGGCGCCTCGATTGCGAATCACCCGACCTGCAATACTGCTAGGTCGTGCAAGTTGCTCAAGCTCTTCTTTGGTGTTTTCCCCAAACTCAGCCTGAAGATCACCGGCCTTATCGGCTGGACGAAATGAATTAGGAAAGGCAACACCACCCTGCTCACGTAAGCTGGTTAATTTGGCTCTGCGCTCGGCAATTAACTTATTTTCGTCTTGTTGTTCAGTCATAATATTTTTTCACTGTTTAAGATAAAAACTACAGCCCCGCCTTAAGCGAAGCAACAATAAATTGGTCTAACTTTCCGTCTAAAACGGCTTGGGTATTTCTAGTCTCTACACTGGTTCGTAGATCTTTAATTCGGGCATCGTCTAATACATAGGATCTAATTTGACTACCCCAACCAATATCAGACTTACCATCTTCAGTGGCCTGAGCCGCTTCCTGTCGCTTACGCAATTCCAACTCATACAAACGGGCACGTAACATTTGCCAACATTTGTCACGATTCTGATGCTGCGACCGCTGATTCTGACATTGTACAACGATACCCGTAGGTTCGTGGGTTAAACGTACTGCAGAATCTGTTTTATTCACATGCTGACCACCAGCACCGGATGCGCGATAGGTATCTGTACGCACCTCAGAAGGATTGATTTCAATATCAATGTTGTCGTCAATTTCAGGCGAAACATAGACAGCGGCAAACGAAGTATGCCTGCGATTACTTGAATCAAATGGAGATTTTCGTACTAACCTATGCACGCCAATTTCGGTTCGTAACCAACCAAAGGCATAGTCACCAGAAACCTGTATGGTGGCACTCTTAATGCCAGCAACATCTCCCGCCGAGCATTCAACCAACTCAGCTTTGAAGCCTTTATCATCGGCCCACCTCAGGTACATGCGCAATAGCATTTCTGCCCAGTCTTGGGCTTCGGTTCCACCTGAACCTGATTGGATATCAAGAAACGCACAATTTTCATCCATCTCGCCTGAAAACATTCGACGAAATTCAAGGTTGGCGAGCTGGGTTTCCATACTATCAATATCAGTTTGGACGTCGCCGAGCATGCCTTCATCCTTTTCCTCAACTGCCATATCGAGAATTTCGCGGGTATCGGCAATGCCAGAATCTAGGTCTTCAATGGTCTTTACTACCACCTCTAGAGAGGATCTTTCACGACCTAATTCTTGGGCGCGATCAGGTTCGTTCCACACATCGGGTTCTGATAATTCTAGCTCTACCTCTGCGAGGCGATCTTTGCGATTGGCATAGTCAAAGATACCCCCGAAGAAGCTCGGTGCGCGCCTGAAGGTCATCGAGACTGTTGTAATAGGGGTTTACTTCCATGATGGTAGATCTATGCCATTAATTGAATGGCTGTATTCTACCTTAGCGCTGACTTCACACCAAGAAAAAATAGGGTTGATTAACAAGCCGCTAGGCTTCAATATAAAGATTAATCTGATCTTCATATCACTACTGTGCGAATTAACTAGATCCCGAACCCAAAAAGTCAAAGGTATTTCCCAACTCTAATGACCACTCATTTTTTCCGAAATAGGCTCAGCCAGAATTTTTTTGATCATTTCAAATCTTCAGGCAACCTTTTTTATAGCTCGGTAGTACCGCAACCCATCGATAACCCCGCCTGGGTTAGCTGTAACTTTGATCTAGCGGACAGCCTGGGAATAAGTGCGGATGAACTGCAAGACCCCAGCAACCTTTTACTGATGAGTGGTAGTCATTTTGATGATACTAATTCCATTTCACTGGTTTATTCGGGTCATCAGTTTGGCCAGTGGGCAGGTCAATTAGGTGACGGGCGCGCTATTACTCTTGGTGAGTTGCCTGTAGGTGAATCATCCGAGCTCTGGGATATCCAACTTAAGGGCGCAGGCAAAACACCCTACTCAAGGTTTGGCGATGGGCGTGCGGTTCTGCGCTCGAGTATCCGTGAGTATTTATGCTCTGAGGCCATGCATGGGCTGGGTATTGCGACGACAAGAGCGCTCTGCCTTACTACAGGTGAAACCGGCGTAGTTAGAGAAACTATCGAACCCGCGGCAATCGTCTGTCGAGTGGCGCGAAGTCATATTAGATTTGGTCATTTTGAGCATTTTCATTACAGTAATAATCCGCAGTCGGTTAAGCAGCTAGCCGACTACCTTATTGGGCGTCATTTTTCTGATTGGAGCGATAATCCAAAACGCTATTATCTTCTTCTGCAAAGCTGTGTTCTTAGTACCGCTAAAACGATTGCTCAATGGCAGTCGGTGGGCTTCTGTCATGGCGTTATGAATACCGACAATATGTCAATTCTTGGCGATACCATAGACTATGGCCCATTTGGTTTTTTAGACACCTACGATCCAGGTTTTATTTGTAACCATTCAGACCATCAGGGGCGCTATTCTTTTCAAAACCAACCCTCAGTCGCCCTGTGGAATTTAAATGCTTTAGCTACCTGCTTTAGCTCTTTACTAGATACCTCCGAGATTACCGATTGCCTGCAGCAGTATGAAAATGAATATTTAAGCCATTATCGTCAAATTATGGCCAAAAAATTGGGCTTACTGGAATATACACAATCAGATGAACAATTGATTAATCAATTATTAGTAATGATGGCCAATGAGCGAGTAGATTACACCCTGTTCTTTCGCAAGCTCTGTGATTTCTCGGAACAGAATCAAAGTCTTAGAGATTACTTTATCGATCGCGATAAATTTGATCTCTGGTCTAAGGACTACCTACTGAGAGTGAAGNCACAAGACNTAGGCGATGAGCAACGGCAACAGGCCATGCAACAGGTTAATCCTGCCTATGTACTGCGTAACTATATGGCACAGGATGCTATTAAAGCCGCTGAAAATGGNGATTTTAGTGAAGTGGAGTTATTGCTGACTATCTTAAAAGACCCATTTGTTTCTCGCCCCGAGGCCGAAAAATATGCTGGACTTCCTCCAGANTGGGCCAGTGAAATAACGGTTAGCTGCTCATCTTAAAACTAACCAGAACTTTAACTAAGACAAAGCTTTTACTGTAAAATCGCCGAGTCTCATGGTTATAATGAGTCCTATCTTAAATGCCACTGGGAGTGGAATAAATTGAAGTTAACTAATGTCCTTTTTGCTTGGCTTTTAATTTTTTTCTGCCAGTCTGCCTATGCGGATATTTTTTGGTTTTTCCGAGAAAATGACGGCTCCACCAACTGGCAATATATTGCTAACTTTGTTGGCAACAGCCTTATTCTTGCTCTCGCCATTACAGCTATAAGACTGTATTTTACCCGTCGCCAAGCAAGACAATATAATAATGAGCTCGAAGCCATTCAGTCACAATTAGAA
>JGI20154J14316_10002057_pt1 | contig 17396 bp, 16 predicted proteins | sample COG_04_FD_14316 | JGI IMG/M metagenome (IMG submission 14316) | reverse complement strand
TAGGACAAGGCATGGGTAATCCAGCAACTGAAACCGTAATGGCGCAGTTTGGCCCTGAAGGAACGTATTCATTGATGAATGCATTTTTAGGACTCATCCCGGGCTCTATTGGTGAAACCTCTGCAGCTTTAATTTTACTAGGAGGTCTCTTTTTAATATTCAAAGGTGTGGGTTCATGGCGCATCATGCTCAGCTTCTTCATTGGAGGTTTTGTGATGGCGGCTATTTTCAGCGCCTTCGCAGTAAATGAGTTTATGGGATTAAATCCTTTACATCAGTTGATGTTGGGAGGCTTCATGTTCGGTATGGTCTTCATGGCAACCGATCCTGTAAGTGCTTCTCAAACGGCAACAGGAAAATTGATTTATGGTTTCTTAGCCGGTTTCTTCGGAATCATGATTCGCGTATTTAATCCTGCCTATCCAGAAGGTATCATGTTGGCCATTCTATTCATGAATGTGATGGCTCCATTGATTGATCATTACGTAGTTGAAGCGAACGTAAAACGTCGCGCTAAACGCTTAGCTAACGCCTAATCTCTAGAATATGAACGTTAATAGCAATGCATATACATACACCTTCGCTACCATCATGGTAGTTGTGGTAGCGGTATTATTAGCAGGTGCCTCATTGGGCCTCAAATCAAAACAAGAAAGCAACGTCAAGCAAGAGAAAATGCAAAGCATATTAGGCTCTGTTGGCGTGATAGTAGATCGTAGTGAGGCACAAACTGCCTACGACGAGGTTATTAAAGAAGTCCTGACCATCAAAGCAGGCCAGGTTGTTAGTACCGATCGCGAAACAGGTTTTAATGTGGATATGGCTGGTGCTGTTAAAGCAGGAAATATGGAACGTGAAGTGCCTTTGTATGTCGCCAATAAGGGTGGTGAGAATTATTACATCATTCCTTTACGCGGTAAAGGGCTTTGGGGACCAGTTTGGGGCTTTGTAAGTTTAGAATCAGATGGAAATACTGTGGTTGGGGCTAACTTTGGCCACAAAAGTGAGACGCCTGGTTTGGGCGCTGAAATCACGACTCCAGTATTTACGGATCAATTCCCAGGCAAGAAGATTTCTGAAGCGGGTTTATTCCAATCGATCTCGGTTGTAAAGCAAGGAACATCTAGCGGTGATTACATGGTAGATGGAATTTCAGGCGGTACAATCACCTCGAATGGTGTGAACGACATGCTTGCAGATTGTCTTGCTCCCTATGCCGAATACTTCAAAAACAACTAAGCCATGAGCACGGAAGTAAAAACTAAAGAGTCGTTGTTCTCCAAGAAGAATAGACAACTATTAAAAGATCCATTTAACGACAATAACCCGATTACTGTGCAGGTTTTGGGTATTTGTTCTGCATTGGCGATCACGGTTAAATTAGAGCCGGCTATTGTAATGTCACTTTCTGTGATGTTCGTTTTAGCTGCAGGTAACGTCATCATTTCATTGATTCGTAACCTCATACCTAACCGTATCCGTATTATCGTTCAATTGGTGGTAGTGGCCTCCTTGGTAATTCTCGTTGACCAATTCTTGAAAGCTTTTGCTTATGACGTAAGTAAGCAACTTTCTGTATTTGTTGGTTTGATCATTACGAATTGTATCATCATGGGACGTTTTGAAGCCTTCGCTTTAGGAAATGGACCTTGGAAAGCATTCCTTGACGGTATTGGAAACTCTATAGGTTACGCTGTCATTCTAATTGCAGTTGCGTTTGTGCGCGAGCTTTTGGGTTCAGGTCAGTTATTGGGAAAACAAATCATCCCATTGAGCTGGTACATCGACCTGGATAAAGGAACTGGATTCTACGCCAACAATGGATTCTTCCTATTCCCTCCTATGGCATTGATCGTAGTAGGTATGATTATATGGGCGCAACGCGCGAAGAACACCAAACTCATCGAAGAAAACTAAGCCGACATGGGACAAGAACTAATTAACTTATTTGTCAAATCGATTTTTATCGAGAACATGATTTTCGCCTACTTCTTAGGTATGTGTTCGTATTTGGCAGTTTCTAAAACTGTTAAGACCGCTGTTGGTCTTGGTATTGCTGTAACTTTTGTACTGGTCATCACCTTACCGGTAAACTGGTTATTAGAGAACTATGTATTGCAACCGGGTGCCTTAGGTAAATGGTTGGGTGCAGGATTTGAAGAAGTAGACCTAAGCTTCCTTTCATTCATTATGTTCATCGCGGTTATCGCTTCTATGGTTCAATTGATTGAAATGATCGTTGAGAAATTTGCTCCGGCTCTGTACAGTGCATTGGGTATCTTCTTGCCGCTTATCGCTGTGAATTGTTCTATTCTTGGTGGTTCACTGTTCATGCAAGAGCGCGCTTTTGGCACCATTGCAGAAGCAACCGTTTACGGTTTGGGTTCTGGTGTCGGTTGGTTCCTTGCTATCGTTGCTATTGCAGCCATCCGCGAGAAAATCCGCTATTCGAATGTTCCAGCTCCTTTGCGTGGTCTAGGGATCACTTTCATCATCACTGGATTGATGGGAATCGCATTTATGAGCTTCATGGGTATTAAATTATAATTAGAGGCAGCTATGTTTTTATCTAGCACAGTAATTTTTTCATCGGTAGTCGTTTTCGTAGTAGTGATCCTTTTATTGGTGACTATTCTATTGCAAGCGAAAGCGCGCTTATCTCCGAGCGGACCGGTAAAATTGAATATTAATGGCGACGATGTTGAGGTGGAATCAGGCACAACCCTGCTGACCACTTTAAGTAGCCAAAAGATCTTCTTGCCATCTGCGTGTGGTGGTGGTGGTACCTGTGGTATGTGTAAGTGTCAAGTCACCGAAGGTGGAGGCGAGATTCTACCGACTGAAACAGGTTTCTTTAACCGTAAAGAGATTGCGAACAACTGGCGTTTAGGATGTCAGATTAAAGTGAAAAACGACATGACCGTAAAAGTACCGGAAGAGATTTTCGGTATCAAGAAGTGGGAATGTGAGGTAGTGAGCAATTACAACGTGGCGTCGTTCATTAAAGAGTTCGTCGTCCGTTTGCCTGAAGGTGAAAACTTGGATTTTGAAGCCGGTGGATACATTCAGATTGACGTGCCTTCAACTACTGTAGACTTTAAAAACATTGATATTACTTCTCATCCGAAATTGGGTAAAGCACCAGATGAGTTCAAAGAGGAGTGGGATAAATTCAAACTTTGGGACCTGAAAATGGTGAATCCAGAGCCGTTATTCCGTGCCTACTCTATGGCTAACCACCCGGCAGAAGGAAATATCGTGATGTTGAATATCCGTATTGCTACGCCACCGTTTGACCGCAAGATTGGCGGATGGATGGACGTGAATCCAGGTGTTTGTTCTTCGTATGTATTTGATCAGAAGCCAGGAGACAAGGTAACTATATCCGGCCCTTACGGCGAATTCTTTATTAAGGAGACGGATTCTGAAATGCTTTACATTGGTGGTGGTGCAGGTATGGCACCAATGCGCTCACATTTGTTCCATTTGTTCCATACACTGAAAACAGGCCGCAAGGTGAGTTATTGGTACGGTGGACGTTCTAAGCGTGAGCTCTTCTATTTGGAAGATTTCCGTCAAATCGAAGAGCAGTTCCCTAATTTCAAATTCCACTTGGTACTTTCCGAGCCGTTGCCAGAAGATAACTGGAGTGCAAAAGACAGTATGGACGCTGAAGGCGACGGTTTCGTAGGTTTCGTTCACCAGGCTGTGATTGATAACTATTTGAACCACCACGATGCACCTGAAGACATTGAATTTTACTTCTGTGGACCGCCTTTGATGAATGCTGCGGTACTCAAGATGGTGGACGACTTTGGTGTACCGCCAGAGAATGTCAGCTTTGATGACTTCGGTGGATAATCGAAAAATAATAGACCGAAAGCCGCTCCATATGGAGCGGCTTTTTATTTTCACACTATGAAGAAATGTATTGCCCTAATAGTTCTAGTGTTGCTGGGATCTTGTTCTAGCAATCCTGAATTGGTTCAAATGACCAACCAAGGTCCTGCGCAGGGATCCACTTTTAGTATTAGTTATTTGGTTCCAGAAGGTGTGGATTACCGCCGAGATATTGATTCCATTCTCGAATCTATGGACCAGCAAATGAGCTTATGGGTTGAGAATAGTGAAATCTCTGCCTTAAATAGGGGAGATTCGCTCTTTTTGAGTAATGACTTTCATGGTGTGATCTTGCAGTCGATCTACCTGAGTGAGCTTACTGACGGTAGTTTTGATATCACGTTAGCACCATTGATCAAAGCTTGGGGTTTTTCGGGTGGAACGCACAAGGATTCGATTAATGTGGACAGCCTTTTGAACTACGTTGGCTACAAAGGTCTGGTCGCTCATCGTCCGGGAAGTATGATGGAGAAATATGCACTGCCGGAAGGTTATGAATTAGACGTTAACGCAATAGCACAAGGGTATACTGTTGATGTAGTTGCGAATCTTATGAATAATGTGGGCGTTTCAAATTACATGATTGAGATTGGTGGCGAGGTGCGGTGCAAAGGCACAAATGTTCGAGGCCGGAAATGGCGTATCGGAATTGAGGAACCCACAGAGGATCGTGTTTTGGGGCAATTTCAAACGATTGTAGAATTGGACAGTATGTCCTTAGCGACGAGCGGGAATTATCGTAAATATTGGCAAGACGAAAATGGCCAGAAGGTGGTCCATAGTATAGATCCTGAAACAGGCCAGCCTGTGGTCCATAATCTTTTAAGCGCGAGCATTATCGCACCGAATGCAACAACGGCAGATGCATTGGCCACCGCATGCATGATTAAGGGCGTTACGGGGGCGATGACCATGATCGACCGCTTTCCAGAGGTGGAAGGCTATTTTATTGTGGGAACAAAATTTGGTGAAATAGAAGTATTACAGACCTCTGGCTGGGAAAAGTATACGGTTAACTAGCTTGCTCTAGTTTCGTTTCGCATTGGTTTGGGTCCTTACCGCAGTACGAACAAGTTTCGCCGTCTTTGTTTAAAAAAGGGCTCTGAGAAGCACAAGTTCCTGCAAATTCGCCGTCTTTCTTTGCCCATATCTTAATGGCGATTCCTGCGAATCCCAATCCTAAAAGCACAACGGTAATTCCGATAAGTTTCAATGCAATCATTGTCTGTGGGGTTTTTCCAAGGCACAAAGGTACAACGCAGCGCTTAAATAATGGGCATCAAAACCTAAGCGGAATTCTCTATCTAGGCTGTGGTAACCGACTGCTGTGATGTACATTTGTAGAACCATTTTAACTTAAAACCAGAGACATATGAAAATTACTGTTGTAGGCGCCGGAAACGTAGGTGCTACAGTAGCAGATAACATGGTTCGCCGCGAATTGGCGGAAGAAATTGTGCTGCTTGATATCAAGGAGGGATTTGCCGAAGGTAAGGCCATGGACATGAATCAAACTGCAACTTTGAATGGATTCGATTCGAAGGTCGTTGGTTCAACTAACGATTACAGTAAAACAGCCGGTTCTGCAGTTGCAGTAATCACCTCTGGTATTCCGCGTAAGCCCGGTATGACTCGTGAAGAGTTGATCGGAACCAATGCGAAAATCGTTCAGATGGTTACGGAAAATTTGATCAAGTTTAGCCCGGAAATCATCATTGTCGTGATTTCTAACCCAATGGATACCATGACGTATTTGACGTCAAAAACTTCTGGATTGCCAAAGAACCGCATCATCGGTATGGGAGGTATTCTAGATTCAGCGCGCTTTAAGTACCGTTTGTCGGAGCAATTGGGATGTTCTCCAAACGATTTGCAGGCACAAGTTATAGGTGGACACGGCGATACTACAATGATCCCATTAATCGACCACGCGACTTATAACAGCATGCCTGTCACTCAATTCCTTTCTAAGGAGCAGCAAGAGCAAGTGGTTCAAGAGACTATGGTAGGCGGTGCGACATTAACCAAGCTGATTGGAACGTCTGCGTGGTATGCGCCAGGGGCTGCCGGTGCAGAGTTGGTAGAGAGTATCGTACGCGATCAAAAGAAAATGTTCCCCTGTTCAGTATTGCTCAATGGTGAATACGGACAAGACGATATCTGTATTGGTGTTCCAGTCATTATAGGTAAAAGCGGTTGGGAAAAAGTAGTGGAGTTTGATCTCAGTACTGACGAGAAGGAGAAGTTTGAAGCTTCTGCCGCTGCCGTTCGTAAGATGAATGGTGCACTAGACGAAAATCTATAAGCCCACAGGGCCAAAAAAATACAACCCCCCGGGCGCGGAGCGCCCGGGGGGTTTTTTATGTTAAATTTTTTGGGATTACTTGAGCATTCTCTCGCCTGAGACGAAGGTGCAATAGCCTTGACCAAATAATCGATACCGTGTTTTGGCGATGATTCTGTAAATGAAATCGCGCAAGAAGGTCGGAACTAAATTAAAGATTCGCGTCCAACGGTAGCCGGGAAGTCGCTCAAGGATGAGCAAGGCAGCTTTTGAGCGGATATAAAATTGGCCGTTTACATACAAAACAACAGAATCTTCATGTTTAAGGTGTTCCGGTAAATGTGCCTTGGCCCACTCGCTAGTTAATGAGGCGAAAGTGAAAGTGTCATAGAAATCTCTAGAGTGAATCCAATCCACGCTTTTATTGCAGAGGGTGCAAGGGCCGTCGAATAAAACTACGGTAGCGTTGCGCTGGAATTCCGTATCTGTCATTATTGAACAATTAAGCGCTCAACATTGCGCTCGCCGTTTTCCATTTCAAAGACAACAAGGTACATGCCACTGGCGAGTGCGAACTCATTCCTGCCTCCAGCGGGAATAGCGCCAAGCAAGCGTCCTTCGAGGGAATAGATGTGCGCAACAGTAACGCGATTGTCCGTGCATTCAAATTGGAAAATACCTTGAGTAGGGTTAGGATAAATCAAGCATTTTACGGGAGCCGTGGGGATTTCTTCAATAGCGATGTCACTAAAGGCTTTACCCTGAAAGTAATGCAGTCCGCCACTCATGTTCCCAAGGATTACGTCTGGGTAACCGTCCGCATTTAAATCCCCAACAGCAGGATGGAGGCGAGCTCCAGAGGCAAGGAAATGCGTATCCGCATTGCGAAGGGTTGGGCGCAAATTAAACCGCATGTTAGGACGTTGAGTAGAGCGACCACCGTAGGGCATTTGACATCCGTCATTCGTAATGCCGTTCCAGCCTGTAATATCCCCGTAGCGCATGCTTGCGAACGAGGTGGTTTGAAGTTTAACCGGAATATCGCCCGTTTGGGCATGTTTTGAAAAGCAAATCTCCACCAGCAGATGATCTGTGCCATTCCATGTAAAAGGCACATCTAAAGGAATGTCGTTCCAGCCAGTGGTCATCACGCGAATACCGCTGTAGACGGATTGAAGGTTTTGTGTAATGAAAGTGGTTTGCGTTGTGTCCGTGACGTGTGTCATTTTGATATCAAAACCTTGCGTTAAATAGAGGCTAGCATTGGTACCTAATTCAAATCCGATGGTTTTCAATTGCCCGTAAATCCCGCCTGCACTCGTCAATTCATCTTTACTGAATACGATCTGCGTTCTGCCGTTGCGTTTCGAACCGCCGAATGGCGTTGCCTCACGTGTCGACGAGGTAGTAGTTCCACCACCGAAGACTACATCCAGCGCCGTTACACCACTCATTATTGTACGTAGACTGTCCTTCTGCACGACGCCGAGGCTTTCCGATCCTATAAGCAGGGTGGTGTCGGATCCATAGACAATTGCCGGTGCGGAATAGCCGTCCGGTGCCTGTGGACTGGTCATGTCGATTCCCGCCCATGCGGCATCCACAAGTGTGAAGGCATTGGGCAGGGTGCCCGTAAATTCATAAAACGCAATAGTACCAATCTCGTTACCCACTAATAAATCCAAATCACCATCTCCGTCAATATCTCCGAGGGTAGGCGCGGCGAAATTACCCACATCAATGGATTGTAGGCTTCCGCGATAGGTGTAGCTATGGGCAGTAAAGTTGCCCGTATTTTCATAATAAAATAATTGGCCCGTTTCCGTGCCTACGATCATATCTGGATCATAATCTCCGTCGAGATCACCGAAGGTAGGACTGAGGCTTTCACCTAAGTTGTTGTAGCCGGCATTGGCTAAATCTGTATCCGTTAAGGTGAAGATTGGGCTGGTATTGGTGCCCGTGTTTGTATAGAGGAACATACGACTCTTGTAGGTGCTGGGAGCGGTGTACAATCCTTTACCACCGACAACTAAATCCAAATCGCCGTCAAAGTCAATATCCACAAGGGTAGGTTTTGCTGCGGAGCCAATGTCGAGCATCTCGCTGACTAAAAAAGCGGAATCTATACTTCCCCAACTGGGATTATTGACCGTGCCGTTGTTTGGATAGAGCCAATTGTTTTTAGTATTCTGTGACCCATTCAAATTAGGGCTGACCATTAAATCCGGCACATTGTCAAAATTGATATCCTCATAAAAAGCCGCCGGAAAATATTCAATAGCGGTGGGTTGTGCCACTGGATATAGCGTATCCTTCGCCACCATAAAGGCACTATCGATGTGCCCACCGTTGTAAGCGGCTACGAGGTTTGTAAAACTCACATCGCCAATCAGTACATCCTGGAGTGAGTCACCGTTGAGGTTAAGTACCAGCAACGAAGATCCGGCATGCATGCCGCCAGAAGTTTTCTGAGTGAATTCAAGTTTTTGAACGCCCGCGCATCCGTTTAAGGTAAGGTCGTTGGAGCTGAGGTTTTCTTCGAATCGGCCCCAACAAGTCGTATTTAGCGTGTAGTCAAGTCCACATGCGGTAAGGCCTTCGTGCCAATTGACGGTTGCGCTCTGCCCAAAGGTGAGCACATCCATATCGCCATCACCATCGATATCTGAAATGGCCGGTATATCGCTGCTGAAGTTGTAAAGATTGGTGGTTGTGCCACCGGCACTAGTGGTTAAGTAATTCGTGGTCAATGCCCAAGTGAAACTTAAAGAGTCGGTCGTGCTCGTATTTTCCCAAACACCTATTCCTCCTAAAACGTAGGCGAAAAGATCTTTTTTACCGTCGCAATTGTAATCTCTGAATAAAGCCCAATTTTTCACTGCTGGAAGCGCCGATGCATATTCAGGTTTGCCCACCCAAGTCCCGTTTTCAGCAATAAATGTGATCCACCGCCCGCCTTGTCGATCGAATGCAACTAAATCTTCTGTGCCGTCTAAATTTAGATCGACCTTTGACCATTGTGGCAAATCTGCTCCACCCATGAAAGGGTACGGAATGTTGGTGCCTCCAGCATTTACAGTAGGTCCCGCAGTCCAATCAAAATTAAGGCGGTTGCTTTGGCCGTAACTCAATAGGCCGAAAAACAGAAAAACGAGCGTAAAAATTAGGGTCCTTCTCATAGGTACTCAAAGATAGGATAAACTTAGATGTTCGCTGGGACAAAAAACTTTAGGTTAGGCACCCTGAACTGCCTATATTTGCGCGTTATTGAAAAACTGAAACAATCCATCAGGATGCAGAACAAAGGATTAATTACCGTTTTCGCGATTGCACTAGGTCTGGCTTCATTATACCAGCTCTCGTTCACATGGGTCGCGAACAACGTCGCTAGCGATGCAGAGGCATTCGCCGCAGGAGATGCAAATATTAAGTCGGCTTATCTCGACAGTATGATGTCGCAAGAGGTCTATCCGTTACTCGGGTTTACCTATGGCGAAGTGAAGAAGAAGGAAATGAACCTTGGTCTTGACCTCAAAGGAGGGATGAATGTCATCCTCGAAGTGAGTGTTAAAGACGTATTGAAAGGTTTAGTGGCAAATGCCCAAGACCCGCGCTTTACTCAAGCAATCACGAATACTGACGTTGCGCAGAGCCAAGGTCAAAACAACTACTTGAACACGTTTTTTGCGGAGTTTGACAAAATCAGCGCAGAAACAGGTGGTGGGTTGTTGTTGAGCGACGCTTCGCTTTTCGGTACGCCGGAAATGACGGATAAAGTAGGTTTCAATGCCGCAAACGATGCCGTACAAGCGGAAATTCGTCGCGATGTTGAGGCTGCAATTGCCAACGTATTTACCGTTTTACGCGCACGTATCGACCAGTTTGGTGTGGTACAGCCGAACATTCAGCGCCTAGAGGGAACTGGACGTATTTTAGTGGAACTACCGGGTGTTAAAGATCCGGCGCGTGTTCAGAAACTTCTTCAGTCTACCGCAGAATTGCAGTTCTGGAATATGTACGAAGGAGCGGAGGTACTTCCTTTCTTAGTTTCAGCAAACGATAAACTTCGCGACCTTGTGGAAGGTGAGAAAGCAACTACAGAAACGGTTGACGAAACGCCAGATTTTAGCGATTTAGCCATTGAGGATGTCGAAGCACCGGCAGATTCTGTAGCGACCGATTCTTCAGATGTGCTCTCTACTAACAATCCATTGTTTGAAGTTTTCCGCCCGATGGTGAGTGAAACTGGAATGGCTATGCAAGGACCGCGTGTTGGTTATTCATTGATTCGTGATACAGCGAAAGTGAACGCCTACCTCGCTCGTCCGGAAATCGCTCAAATGATGAGTCAAGAATTGCGCAATGCGAAATTCATGTGGAGCAGCAAGCCTGAGCCAAACTCTGATATCATTACGCTTTTAGCTATAAAAGGCAACCGCGAAAACACGCCGGAATTAGACGGTGGAGTGATCGTAGATGCGCGTCCAGATTTGGACGAATACAACCGCAATATTGTAACCATGGCCATGAACGGTTCTGGTGCGCAGAAATGGCAACGCCTTACTGCAGAAGCAGCTGCGCAAACGCCAAAACGTTCGGTAGCTGTAGTATTAGATAACTATGTATACTCTTACCCGCAAGTTCAAAACGAGATTGCAGGTGGTCGTACACAGATTACAGGAAACTTTAGTGCTGAGGAAAGCGCGGATTTAGCGAACATTCTTCGTGCCGGTAAACTTGATGCTCCAGCGCGCATTATTCAGTCCGATGTGGTAGGACCCTCTTTAGGTAAGGAAGCCATCTCTGCATCGATCAATTCATTCGCTATTGCTCTTGCTCTAGTACTGCTTTACATGTACTTCTACTACAGCGGTGCAGGTCTTGTGGCGAATATGGCGCTATTGATTAACATGTTCTTGATCTTCGGTATCCTTGCAAGTTTACGTGCAGTATTGACGCTTCCAGGTATGGCGGGTATTGTATTGACCATTGGTATGGCAGTAGATGCTAATGTGCTCATTTTCGAACGTATTCGTGAAGAAATGCGTTTAGGAAAAGGGCTGCGAGCGGCAATTGTTGACGGATATAAGAATTCGAACAGTGCGATCATCGATGCTAACGTAACGACCTTCTTAACGGGTATTATTTTATTTGCCTTTGGTACAGGTCCTATTCGCGGTTTTGCGACGACTTTGATGATTGGTATTTTGACTTCGTTATTTACGGCATTGTTTATCTCAAGAATCGTTTTCGAAAAAAGATTGAATGCGAAAAAAGACATCAAGTTCTCAACCAAAACGACGAAGGACTGGTACACGAACATCAACTTTGACTTCTTGAAGAAGCGTAAGGTGGCTTATGGCGTATCAACAGTTGTAATTGCTATTGGTTTGTTTTCCCTTTTCACAAAAGGCTTGAATTTAGGCGTTGATTTTGTGGGTGGTCGTTCCTTCCAGGTGCGCTTTGACCAACCGGTGGAAGTAAGCGATATCGCAGAATCTTTGAGCAATGCTTTTGTCGATGAAGACGGCAATACTACACTCCAGTAGTGAAGACTCTAGGCGATGCGAATCAGGTAATTATCACCACAAGCTACCGCATTGGAGAGACGGGTCCTGCAATTGACGAAGACGTACAGTCTAAGCTCTACGCAGGCGTTGCTGGTTTCTTCGCGGAAGAATTGCCGATTGAATCCTTCTTTACTGACGATACCGAAGACGCTATTGGTTTAGTGGGTTCACGTGTTGTTGGTCCAACCATTGCAGATGATATTAAGTCGGGTGCGGTATACAGCATCGTCTTTTCTTTAATCGTTGTATTCCTCTACATCCTTATTCGATTCCGCAAGTGGCAGTTCTCGCTTGGTGCAGTTGTTGCCTTGTTGCACGATGTGTTATTCGTTATGGGAGTATTCTCATTGGCAGACGGACTATTGCCGTTCCAGTTAGAAGTAGATCAAGCGTTCATTGCAGCGATTCTTACGGTAATTGGTTATTCATTGAACGATACCGTGGTTGTGTTTGACCGTATCCGCGAAAACATGGGATCTCGTGGCAAACAGAATGGTGAGAGTGTAAACAAATCATTGAATCAGACCTTGAGCCGTACGTTCAACACCTCGTTAACGACGTTCTTTGTCCTTCTAGTCATCTTCCTATTTGGTGGAGAAGTGATCCGTGGATTCATGTTTGCGCTTCTATTAGGGGTGCTTGTAGGAACCTACAGCTCATTGTTTATTGCTACTCCAGTCATGTTCGATGCTTCGGACAAGGAGAGCTAAACAACCGAAAAGCAAAATTCTCAAAACCCCCGGCGCGCACGCGCGCCGGGGGTTTTTTATTGTAAATTTGCGCCATGCAACACGTCTTTTTACTCTTCAATATTAGCGGCGGTGAATTCATCATTGTGGCATTGGTGTTTTTACTGTTGTTTGGTCCTAAGCAAATACCTGGCATGGCGAGGTCTGCTGCTAAGGTGATCAAGCAAGTGAAAAATGCGACCAATGATATCAAGAGAGAGATTCTTGATAATGCGCAAGACAGTCCGCTGACGGATGTGAAGAAAACGGTGGAAGAAGGTCGCGATGCGATCAAGGAAGTTACTGATTCTATTAAAAGAGGTACTAAATTGTGACGGCGCTCTTTCTACTAGCAGGTTTTGGTTTATTGCTGTTGGGGGGCGAGTTTTTAGTACGCGGTTCGGTAGCCATTGCTCTTAAACTCCAGATTTCAAAAGTCATTATAGGTTTAACGCTTGTTGCCTTCGCAACGAGCGCCCCTGAACTCATTGTAAGTGTTATAGCAGCGATGAAAGGTAAAAGTGCTATCGCTTTGGGCAATGTCATTGGGTCTAACATAGCAAACATTGGTCTCATACTAGGATTGACGGCACTGCTTTACAAAATGGAAGCTGTCCGCCTCACTTATCGTAAAGATTGGTTGTTCTTGGTAGGTGCAAATGTATTGTTGGGAGGTTTCCTTTTTTTTGGAGGAATTAGCTTTGTTCAAGGGTTCATCTTAGTGGGAGCCTTAGTAGTTTACAATACTTTGAAAATACGTAGTGCCCGCATGGAGCGCGCAGCTGTATCTATAGGACAGGAGATGAACGAACCGGCTTTGCCTATCTGGCAAGGGGTATTGTTGCTCATTGTCGGAGCGGTTGGGTTAAAATTTGGTGCCCAATTGTTTGTTTCCGGTATTGCCACGCTCGCTGCGCAATGGGGTTGGAGTGAACGCCTAGTGGCGGTAAGTCTTGTTGCTTTTGGTACAAGTGTACCAGAGCTCGCAGCNAGTCTNATGGCCGCTCGTAAGGGCGAAGCTGATATTGCGATNGGCAATGTCATCGGTTCAAACATCTTCAATATTCTGAGTGTATTAGGTTTTACCGCCCTCATACAGCCTATTACTCTTTCTGACGNAGATTTACTTTGGATTGATTTTCCAATCAGTTTTCTCTTTACNCTTTTACTCATTCCTCTAATGGGAATCATTAAATCTGACCGATTAGATCGTTACGAAGGGGCTATTCTGCTTTCATTGTACTTATTTTTCATGATTTACCTCTTTAGTTGAGGGGGTAGAAATTAACAATGGTTAATAATTTTTCATTGCACCCCTAAAAAAATAGGGGTACCTTTGTTTTAAATTAAAAATTAACCACATGCCAACGGTAAGATTTCTAGCATTAGAAGAAACAATGGGGCGCAAGCCAAAAAACTTTGAAGCACCTGGAACGCGCGTTTCAGAATACTTCGGTTCTCGCGTATTCAACAGAAAAGCAATGCGCGAATACATGACTTCAGAAGCCTTTAAGGCAGTTGTCGACGCGATGGATAACGGTACCAAAATCAATCGCAACATTGCCGATCAGGTTGCATCAGGAATGAAGGCTTGGGCCTTGAATTTAGGTGCTACACATTACACACACTGGTTTCAGCCTTTGACCGGTACTACTGCAGAAAAGCACGATTCTTTCTTCGAGCCTACTGGCAATGGTGAGGCGATTGAGAAGTTCTCAGGGGGTATGTTGGTTCAGCAAGAACCGGATGCTTCTTCATTCCCTAACGGTGGTATTCGTAACACATTTGAAGCTCGTGGTTACACGGCTTGGGATCCTACATCACCGGCTTTTGTTTTCGGAAGCACATTGTGTATTCCTACGGTATTTGTTTCATACACCGGTGAGGCCTTAGATTACAAAACTCCCTTACTTCGTGCCTTGCAGTCTGTTGACTACAGCAGCGACAGCTGTATGTAAGTACTTCGACAAGAACGTAAGTAAAGTAAATGCAACCCTAGGTTGGGAGCAAGAATACTTCTTGGTAGACGAAGCCTACTTTGCCGCGCGTCCAGATTTGCAATTGGCAGGCCGTGCTCTTGTTGGTCACGCGCCAGCAAAAGGCCAGCAATTGGACGATCATTACTTTGGTTCCATTCCAGAACGTGCTATTGAGTTCATGAAAGAATTGGAATACGAAAGCCGCATTTTAGGTATTCCAGTAAAAACACGTCACAATGAGGTGGCGCCCGCGCAGTACGAATTCGCCCCTGTATTTGAGGAGGCAAACGTTGCTGTAGACCACAACTCTTTGTTTATGGATCTTATGGAGAAAGTGGCGCGTCGTCACAACTTCCGTGTATTGTTGCACGAGAAGCCATTTGCCAACATCAACGGTTCTGGTAAGCACAACAACTGGTCTTTGGCAACAAACACCGGTGTGAACCTTTTGGCTCCTGGTTCTACGCCAATGAGCAACTTGATGTTCTTGACGTTCTTCATCAACAGTATCAAGGCGGTGTACCGCCACGCAGATTTGATCCGTGCGTCGATCGGTTCAGCGGGTAACGAACACCGTTTGGGTGCGAACGAAGCTCCACCTGCGATTATTTCAGTTTTCATCGGCCAGCAGTTGAGTGCTGTTTTGGATCAGTTGGAAAACATCGAAGGTGGCAAAATGACTCCGGAAGAGAAGACCGACCTCAAATTGAACGTGGTAGGTAAAATTCCTGATGTATTGTTAGATAACACGGACCGTAACCGTACTTCACCGTTCGCCTTCACAGGTAATAAATTTGAGTTGCGTGCTGCAGGTTCTGCTTCTAACTGTGCACAGCCAATGACTGTATTGAATGCGGTAATGGCTGAGCAATTGATCGAGTTCAAAGCAGATGTTGATGCGCTTATCGAAAAAGACGGATTGAAGAAAGACGAAGCGATCTTTAGCGTATTGAAGCGCTATATCACTGAAAGTAAAGCCATTCGCTTCGAAGGCGACGGATATGGTGATGCTTGGAAGGAAGAAGCTGCGAAGCGTGGTTTGAACAATGAGCCTTCTACACCACGTGCCCTTGATGCCTACGTAAGCGAGCAGACTTTAGGTATGTTCGAAGCTATGGGGGTAATGAGCCACCGCGAGGCAGAAGCACGTCACGAGATCTTGCTCGAGTCGTACTTTATGAAGATACAGATTGAGTCGCGTGTTCTCGGTGATCTGGCAGGAAACCACATTGTTCCGACGGCAATTAAATACCAAAATGTGCTTATTGACAACGTTCAGCGTCTTAAAGACATTATGGACGATGCAACGTTTAAAACGGTAGCTAAGGAACAATTGGAAATGATCAAGGATATCTCCGCACGCATTTCAAAAATTCTAGCGTCTAAAGATGCTATGATTGAAGCCCGTAAGAAAGCAAATGCACTTGAAGACCTTCGTGAGAAGGCCATTGCTTACTACGATAACGTGAAGCCTTACTTCGACGTGATTCGCTACGAAAGTGATAAATTAGAGCTAATGATTGACGACGAACAATGGCCATTACCGAAGTTCCGTGAAATGCTCTTTACGAGATAATTATAGCTTTTCAAATTTTGACTGATAGAAACCCCGTCCTCGCGGGGTTTCTTTTTTTATTTTATCTATATTGTGGGTGCTTAAACACAAGAGACCAGACTCGCATGCAAAAACGCATTTTACGAACTTGGACCGTTGTCCTCGCTTTCTTGCCCATTATAGCTTTCGCACAAGATGCCACTGTTGAAGAGGTAGACATGAAGCCGCACAAGCTTACGGTGAAAGCTGATGAATACTTTGACTCAAAAGAATATTCCGTTGCCATTGAGATTTATGCTAAGGCATATTCTAAGGAAAAATCGCGCGAGCAAAAGCAGCGTATTTCTTACAATATGGCTGAAGGATACCGTTTTACGGGGCAGTGTAAAAGAGCCGCTAGTTACTACCAGCGCGCCTCTAAATTGGGTTATGGCGCTCAAGCCGACTTGGCTATGCCGAAATGTTGCAATGTCAAGGTGAATATGAAGATGCCATTATCGCTTACGAGACATTTAAAAAGTTAGTGCCGAGTGATGCTCGTGCAGACCGCGGTATTGAAAGTTGTCAGAAGGCTGCACAATGGGTCGTTTCAGGCTCGCTATTCGCCTTAGACAACGCGAAAGGTTTAAACTCCAAGAAATCAGATTACTCTATTGCCTTTGCGGGCAAACGAGGCAAAGAAGATCTGTCGCTAATGATTTCATCGATGCGCGATGACGCGACCGGTCGGAAAGAAGACGGTTGGATGGGGCAGCGGTTCTCTGACATTTTCGTCATTGAGGGCGAACGCAAAAAAAATAACAAGAAGAAAAAAGGCAAAGAGGCCAATGCAAACGACGAAATTGTTTGGGGCGATCTCGAAGCAATGAGTGACGTCATTAATACCAAGGACCATGAGGGTGTGGTAACATTTGATTCACGTGGCAAGGAGATGTATTTCACGAAGTGTATGCAAGTGAAAAACATGAAAATGGGATGTGCCATATATACGACCAAAAAAATTGGACAAGATTGGGCAAATCCAGAGCCTGTCGTCATTGCTTTGGACAGTGGTGCTTCTGTAGGTCATCCAGCATTGAGTCCGGACGATCAAATATTATATTTCGCGGGTGAGGTTGCCGGTGGAAAAGGAGGTAAGGACATTTACATGACGACTTATGATCGTAGAAAGCGTGAATGGGCTGCACCAACAAATTTGAATATTAATACGCGCGGTGACGAATTGTACCCTTTTGTACATGGTGACGGATACTTGTATTTCTCATCCAACGGTCATGTAGGTATGGGTGGATTTGACTGTTTCCGTGTAAAATTGGACGAAAACGGCGCACCGGTCGGCGATGTGGAGAATATGCTTTCGCCAATCAATTCAGAGGC
>JGI20154J14316_10002053_pt1 | contig 17406 bp, 18 predicted proteins | sample COG_04_FD_14316 | JGI IMG/M metagenome (IMG submission 14316) | reverse complement strand
CAACCCTACATTCGGGTCAATTGTGCGGCGATTTCAGAAACTCTTATGGAGAGTGAGTTTTTTGGACATGAGAAGGGTTCTTTTACTGGTGCAACAGAGAGAAGGGAGGGGCGATTTGAGTTAGCGGATGGAGGAACCATTCTTTTGGACGAAATTAGTGAGATTGCGCCTGCCTTACAAGCCAAGCTTCTTCGAGTATTACAGGAAAAAGAATTTGAAAGGGTGGGGGGGAACAAGACTATTCAGGTGAAAGTTCGAGTCCTTGCCACTACCAATCGAGATTTAATGGAAGAGGTGAAAAAGGGAAACTTTAGGGAAGATTTATATTATCGTTTGAATGTGTTCCCTATCGAAGTGCCACCTCTTCGCGATCGTTCCACAGATATTTTGCTTTTGGGGAATTCTTTTTTAGCAAGGCATGCTAGAAAGCACGGAGTGGATGAAATTTCTTTTTCTGCTAATTGCGAAAAAGCGATCGAGTCTCATAATTGGCCTGGCAATGTAAGGGAGTTAGAAAATGCAGTGGAACGGGCCGTTATTTTGGCTGACAAGGGGAAGCAAATTGAAGCCGATTTACTGGGTCTTCATCAAACTTCCAATTCGTCACCTTCTGTTGCGAAAACTCTTGGCAATAATGATGAGGGAGAAATTGAATCGATGGAGGAAGTCGAGCGAAAGCACATTCAGAATACTTTAAAAGCTTGCGATGGAAACCGGACTCATGCAGCAGAGAAATTAGGACTAAATGTGAGAACCCTGAGAAATAAGATTAAACAGTACGAGTTGGAAGATTAGCCCTGCGGTCCATTTACCAAATATTGGTAACGAGACTGACTATTCGAAAAGCTGACTCACTGTTGAACCTTCTGCGGAGAGGTCAATAATTTCATTAGGGTCAAAGGGTTTGCCATTCTTGAGGGTAATTTGTACTAGTTCTCCCTTACTATATTCTGCTTCGTGATTTAGATTTCCATTTTCATCCCACTTCGAAATCCTTCCGTCATATTTCCCGTTTGAATACCGAAGGACGGCTTCCTTCTTACCGCTGTCATCGAGTGCAGTAATCACACCGGTATAAAGTTCTTCGGTTTCCCGTATATGCAGTAATCCGCCCCGCTTTGGATCACCCGCAAATTTAGTGTAGAATTCGATACCGTTTCCCTCCCATTCTGCTAATTCCAAAGAAGCCATGCTTTTCCCTGATTCGGAGGCCCCTTCATTTTCAAAACGACCAAAATCTTCCATTCCATTCTGGAAATACTTTTGTGAATATACATCCCCTTTCTTGGTCCATATATAAAAGTATCCATGTTTTTCTCCCATTTTGTATTGGGCCTTATATTTTAATTTTCCGTTATCGTACCAATCAAAAAAATCACCATCGGGTAAATTACTGGTATAACTTTTCATGGAAATTATCGTTCCGTTCCTCGCTCGAATTTTGATGTAGCCAGAAAAGGAGGAATCATTTTCTTTCGATTTAATATTTCCATCTTCCTCCACTTGAAAGGAATTCTCGAATTCGGACTCAGAACCTTCCCAATAAGATTTTTGCTGAATTAAATCGACAACTGCAAATTGAGTGGGTTCTTCAACTTGTTCCACTTCGATTTCTTGCTCACATCCTAGAATGAATAGTGCAAGTAATCCGACGGTTAGTTTGAAAAGGAAACTTTCTTTACTTGTAGAAATCAAAATACTCATCACTAACTACATTTCAATTTCAAGGGAAGAACAAGTCGAAAGCTAAAGTAAACTAAATTTTAATTAGAGTTCCCCGCGAGAAACTAATTATTCTATTTATCGAAAATTATTATATTTCGATTGGTTTTGATTAAAATTTCTTAATCAAAAACTTGATCGATCTTACAATAACTGACAATTGTTAATCATGATCATTCCTAAGGCGAGTAAGTTGGATTCTAAGCAAATCAAAGAAATCGAGAAGATCGTAAGTGAATTCGATTGTAATATCTTAGAGATTCAAGGTCACAATCAATGTGTTTATGCTATTTTGGGCGATGAAACTCATGCTCTTATGTTTAAGAGAATTGCGGGCCTTTCCTATATTCGAAAAGTTGATGCAATCGAGTCCCCCTATAAATTAATGGATCGTCGGTCTGCTTTATCTGATCACCAAGTTCAGTAGGAATTTCTACAGTTGGAAAAGATTCACCTTTTATTATTGGCGGACCCTGTACCATCGATCCTAATGAACCCAGTTTGTACATTGATACCGCACATGCCCTCAAGGAGGCAGGGGTAAATGCTTTGCGTGGGGGCGTGTGGAAACCGAGAACTAATCCTTACTCCTATCAGGGGGACAATAAAGCAATTGAAATTATTATCCAGGCGCGTGAGGAAACAGGTTTGCCTATAGATGTTGAAGTAATGGACTCCGAACAGCTAACAATCGCGATGGAAGCACAAGTGGATATCTTACAGGTTGGAACTCGGAACGCACTCAATTATTCTTTGCTTAAGGAAATCGGAAAGCTATCTGCCGGAACTGGTTCTGGTGTTTTATTAAAACGTGGGCGTCATGTTGCATCCCCCAATGAATTTATTGCAGCAGCTGAATATTTGGTCGCAGAGGGAAATCCTAATGTGATGCTTTGCCCACGGGGTACAACGCCTGCACTTGATGGGTACCGAAATCATCCGGATGAATCGATCACTCCATTACTGAAAAACCGAACCTGGGCACCTGTGGTTGTCGACCCGTCTCATAGCGTCGGACATGCCGAATATGTCCTGGCCTGTTCTTTGTCTGCAATTGCCTATGGTGCAGACGGATTGTGTATCGAATCCCATATTGATCCCGCAAGAGGGATCGGCGACGATCCTAAGCAGGCAATTACCCCAAAAAGAATGAAAGAATTGATTGCATCTTGTCGCGAGATTTGGGCACACCGTTACCAGGTAAAAGATTAACTTTGAAAAGGTTCTAGTTGCCCAATTTTAGATCGGGTATCAAATAATTGGACACATAGTCTCCCACGGCTTCCTCTAAGGAAAACAGGTCATGTATAGCCTTGATTGCGAAGCTTTTCGATTTTTGCTTGGGTAAAGTATTGATATTTATCCCGTAAATTTTCGGGCATTTCCACGAATTCGATTTGGGCATCTTTTTTAAGCGCAGAAAAAATGGATATTCCCAGGTCGAGCCAAGTTCTTGCCAAGCCATTTCCCAGATTAAATAATCCGGTAGCCTTTTCGTTTTGTGCGAGCCAAAGAGTCATTTGCACTGCGTCTTTTATGTAGAGGAAATCTCTTTTTTGTTCTCCATCCTTATACTCGGGCCGGTGGCTTTTAAAGAGGCTCATTTTTCCGGTTTGAGCAATTTGTTGGTATGCCTTGCTTACCACTGATCGCATATCTCCTTTATGCTCCTCATTAGGTCCATAAACATTAAAATATTTGAGTCCGGTTATGCGATCAAGCCAGCCTCTTTCTTTCGCCAGTAAATCAAAGTTGTGCTTAGACCATCCATAAAGATTAAGGGGAACTAATTTTTCTATATCTTCATCCTGATCATCCATGCCGGCTGAGCCATCCCCATAAGTTGCGGCGGATGATGCATATATAAAGCGAACATTTGAGTCCAGGGACCATTCGCAGATTTCCTGGGTATAGAGAAAGTTGTTATCCTCAAGGTATGCCTTATTGGTCTCTGTTGTGCTGGAACAGGCACCGAGGTGGATAATCGTTTTTACCTCTGACAAGTCATCACTTTTTTCTCGGATTAATTCCCGAAACACTTTGGCATCGAGAAATCTTTGATATTGTAAATTATCTAAGTTCTTTTGTTTGAGTGACTCCTCCTCCACCCAATCAACTAACCATACATTTTGAAGATTTTGGTTATTAATTCCCCAAATTGTAGCACTCCCAATTAATCCTGCTCCCCCCGTAACAATGGTTACACCGTCCTTTAAATCATGCATTGGATAATTCGATGGAACGATCACGGGCTGCCTGAGCTGCCCGTTGTACGATTTCTCTAAGCTGATCCTCTGCAAAACTTTCTAATGCCGCCTGAGTCGTGCCATTGGGCGAGGTAACTTGATTTCTTAATTCTTCTGGATGGTTGTTGCTTTGTTCCATTAACTTTGCAGCACCCACAATTGTGTGAAGAGCAAGATCCTTGGCGAGTTCAGTCTCCAAACCAATTTCTTTTCCTGCCTGCTCCAACGCGCAGGCAAATTCAAAAAGATAGGCGGGGCCGCTTCCACTAATTGCTGTAACCCGATCAATATCTATTTCATTTGTTACCTCCCTCACCTGTCCTAAGGAAGAGAGTACATTCTGAATCGTAGTGCGATCCACCTCCGTGGGATTAGAGTCGAATAAGAAACCTGTAATTCCCGCACCGATTTGACCGGGAGTATTCGGCATCGATCGTACGATGTTCCGCGAAAGAGGAAAGGCACTTTTTAATCGAGTAAGAGTAATGCCTGCCATGATGGAAAGAATGATCATCCCCTCTGTCGATCTTGCTATTTCGGGGGGAAGTTCGGCAAGTTGTTGTGGCTTGCAACCGAGTACGAGCAGATTTGGATTTTTACCAATTAATTCTGCCACATCTTCGCATCGATGTATTCCGGTTTCCAGAGAAAGGGCATTCGAAGTTCCATCATTGGCTGAGCAACATGTAATTTCATTCGCTTGAAAAGAACCTGAACGAATCAAACTGGTAACGATTGCGGATACCATTTTACCCGCACCAATAAAGCCGATTTTACAATTCATTAAAAAATTATGATTGGGGGGAGGGTTGTGCAGTGATCGTTCCGGAGAGAAGGTCATGAACACACCTTTTATTACGATTAAATAAACAAAAACAAAAATTGAGCACACCGGGCAGAAGGAATGGGGTGATCAGCGTAATGGATGCTAGCCCTTTTACAATCGAGCGAATTAAAATCTTACGGAAAGCAGGGGGTTCAAAGTTTTGAAATGTAACAGTACGTAAGCCAAAAGTTGCTTTTCCTAAAGTTTGACCACGAAAAAATGCATCTCCGCATACAAAATACAAAACGGGAAGAAAACAGGCAGTAAACATCATACTTAAAAGCATTTCAGAAGTTTCAGCAGAAAGTTGTGAATCTTCCAGGAATGTTGCCATTTTGGAAGAATCAAACCGATCGTCGCTGCTAAGAATAGAAACTTGATTGATCAAATTATTAAACTCAGCCTTGGAATTTTCGTCGTATAAATTTGGAATTAAAAGAGCGACCAACTGGATTAGAATAAACAAAAGAATTGTGTCCATTGCATACGCAATCATTCTTTTGGCAAGTGATGCGGGGACAAGAACATCTTGTTGTTCTGGTTTTTCATCTGAATTAGATTCCATGAATTATGAATGATTTCCTTTAAATGCCTGAACGGTATTTTTCATTAGCATTGCCACTGTCATTGGCCCCACACCTCCCGGTACGGGCGTAATAAATTTGGTTTGTGGTGCAACTTGTTCAAAATCCACATCACCAACTAAACGAAAGCCTGATTTTTTATTGGAATCCTCAATTCGATTAATTCCAACATCAATGATTGTTGCCCCTTCCTTGACCATATCTTTGGTGACGAACTGAGGCTTGCCGATAGCCGCAATGATAATATCTGCACGTCGGGTGTGGTTTTCCAGGTCTGGAGTGCGGGAATGGCAAAAGGTAACAGTTGCATTTCCAGGGAAACCCTTTCTCAAAAAGAGCATACCCGCTGGCTTTCCCACAATAAGGCTCCTACCTAACACGACCACATGTTTGCCTTCTGTGGTAATGTTTTTGCGCTTTATTAATTCTATAATCCCAGCAGGCGTACAGGAAATAAAGGCATCCTCTTGTTCCTGGCATAATTTCCCCAAGTTAAATGCATTAAATCCGTCCACATCTTTACTGGGAGATACATGATTAAAAATAGTGCGCTCATCGATGTGGTCGGGGAGGGGAGCTTGCACTAAAATACCATGAACTTCTTTATTATTGTTCGCGAGGCTTATTTCTTCCAGCAATTCATCTTGCGAAATGCTGTTTGGATAAAGCTGCAATCTGCTTTCAATCCCAATCTTTTCGGCAGTTTTTTCTTTTTTGCTTACATAAGAAATAGAGGCGGGATCCTCGCCCACGCGGATAAATACGACGCAGGGTTTGCCCCCTTGAATTGCTGAAACTTCAATTTTGAGTTCTTCAATAATTTCTTGGGCAATTTCATTGCCATTTATTAAGTCCATAGAAAACCTTTGAGTTTAATTCTATTCGATTTCTCGAAGGATACGGGCTCGAATAACTAAGTCATTTGAACCGGGTTTAACGGGCTCGAGTTTTCCTAGAATATTTACCTTTTTGTCCTTAAATTGAATTGGATCCACCGATCGGATGTCTTTGGTGTCGATATATGCCAATCTTTTTCCGCGTGAATTGAGTAATTGAAATGGGAAATCTTTTTGAAATCCAAATTTGCGGGGCTTTAGCACTAAAGTCCCTTCAAAATTACGATGCAGATTAACGGCGGGAGGAATGCTGGGTGGTTTGATTGGCATTAGTGTGGAATCCACTTTTCCTTGCTGTGTTTCGAGTGGGTCAAGTTCTTCAATTTGCGCACCCGATACACCCTGTTTTTTTCTTTCAGGAGATGATTTAACCTTCGAACTTATCGGGGAGGGGCGGTCACTCCATTTTTTTCTGCCCACCACAATTGGTTCAACTTCATCGATTACAGGAGGTTTGCCTGGTGTAGCCTGAAAGGCATCTGCTAAATTACTGGGAGGACTTTCCGCTTGTGCAAGTACAGAAGAATGAAAGAATAAAATAAGTAATCCCCCACAGAAAAAAGATAAGAGTGAATTTTTGAATTTGAATTTCCCATGGCTTTGAAATTAGGAAACTTCCTTGGGAAAGAGCAATTCAATTTCTTCATTCTTTAATAATCTACTCTGTCCAATGGACATATTCTTAATCCCTAGCCCACCAATCGCGACACGTCTTAGTTTTTTAACCTTATATCCAAGATGATAAAAAATTCTCCGGATTTCTCTTTTTTTTCCATGTCCCATGTAAACATCTAATTTGGGAGATCGTAATGATTTTCCCTTACTTGGCCTCACTTCATCAATTTTCAAGAATTCTTCTTCAATTACTGCTCCACTCAGAAGAGCAGAAAGATCAGAAGTGTCGAAAGGAATATCGAGTTCAACTTTGTACCTTTTTCGAACCATATGAGAAGGGTGTGTTAAGCGATGGGCAAGACTGCCGTCATTGGTGAGGATCACCATTCCCTCGCTATCTAAGTCCAAGCGACCGGCACAAAATAAACGAACCGACCGATATTTTGATTCTAGAAGTTCGAAAATAAGGCGATCTGCATGTCCGTCTTCGTTGGAGCAGACAAATCCTTTTGGTTTATTTACAAGCAAGGTAATTTTAGGAAGGTTTTTTACCTGAACTCTTTTACCATTTACCTTTACAATATCTGCATTCGGGGTGACTCGTTCTCCCAACTTTGCATCGACACCATTGATTGTAACGAGACCATCCATAATCCATTCCTCTCCTTTCCTTCGTGAGCAAAGCCCTGCGTCAGCAAGAAATTTTTGTAATTTGGGTCGTTGTGAGTTTGTAGAATTCATCCGTCTTTTTTCAAGTTTTGAACTTGTGTGTTGCTTTACGCAAAGGATTTTAGCAATTGTTGATAGTGGTATCCCAATTAAATGGGTAAAGTACTATTAAAAACATATGAGTGAAGAAAATACAAAATCTAAAATTGCTCTCGTAACGGGTGCGGGCCGTGGAATCGGTCGAACGATCGCGGAATCTCTTGCCAGAGATGGAATGCATGTCATTTGCGTGAGCAAATCAGCATCTTCCTGTGGTGGTGCTGCTGAAAGTATTAAAGAGAATGGCGGTTTAGCTGAAGCACTTGCCGTGGATGTTTCTTCTGGAGAAGAGATCCGAAAGGCATGTGAGCAGATTTTAGAAAAACATGAATGCGTTGATGTACTGGTAAATAATGCCGGAATCACTAGAGATAATCTTCTCTTTCGAATGGACGAAGGCGACTGGATGGATGTGATTAATACTAATTTAAACAGTTGTTTCCATTGGATAAAAGCATTGGGCCGGCCAATGACCAGGAAAAGGTGGGGGCGCATTATTAATATTTCTTCAGTCGTTGGGTTGACCGGGAATGCGGGCCAGGCCAATTACGCAGCTGCCAAAGCCGGCATGATCGGTTTAACAAAAAGTTTGGCGCGTGAATTTGCGGCGCGTTCGGTTACAGTTAATGCAATTGCACCTGGTTTTATTGACACTGACATGACATCCGGGTTGGATGAACGAGTCAAAGAAGTTGCTTTAAGCACCGTCCCATTAAAAAGATTTGGAAAAGTGGAGGATATTGCAGAAATGGCTTCCTTTTTATCCTCAGAAAAGGCATCCTATGTTACCGGCCAAGTTTTTACGGTTGACGGAGGCATGGTGATGTGAACAAGAGATAATGTTAAATTTTAAACCCAGTAAAAAATTATGTCAGAAAATAACGCCGATCGCGTAAAGAAAATTATTATTAGCCAGCTCAATGTAAGTGAAGAGCAAGTTACTCCGGAGGCCAGTTTTATAGACGACTTAGGTGCAGACTCGCTTGATCAAGTTGAATTAGTTATGGCTCTTGAGGAAGAGTTTGGTACAGAAATTCCTGAGGAAGCGGCAGAAAAGCTCCAATCGGTTGGAGCTGTTATCGAATATGTTGAGAAGAATCTATCCTCTTAATTCTCTATACATGGCGGGTCTTTTTTTATTTGCTCGCTTAATTCTTAACTAGTCATGAACCGAGTAGTAGTAACAGGTGTTGGTGTAGTATCATCCCTTGGAAATGGAATTGATGATTTTTGGAATTCTCTCAAAGCAGGTAAGTCTGGAATTACTGGAGTAACCCGTTTTGAAGCGGGGGATATTGCAAGCCAAGTCGCTTCGGAGGTTACGGATTTTAATGCGGAAGACTTTATGGACCCGAAGGAAGTTCGGAGAAATGATCGGTATACACATTTGGCATTGGCCGCGTCCCGTTTTGCATTAGCAGACTCTAATCTATCCAAGGATACCTTAGTGCCAGATAGAACTGGTGTACTTGTAGGTTCGGGGATTGGTGGAATGGAGACCATCGAGAAACAAATGACAACCCTTATTGAAAGAGGGCCCCGTCGAGTTTCTCCATTTATGATTCCTTCCTTGATCGCCAATATTGCCGGAGGAGTAATTGCGATCGACCTTGGAGCACAAGGGCCGAATTTTTCGGTGGTGAGTGCATGTGCATCTGGATCCCATGCCATAGGTGAAGCTTTTCACATGATGCAGCGTGGATTAGCAGATGTGATTTTTGCCGGAGGAAGTGAAGCAGCTGTTACTCGAATAGGCTTTGCTGGATTCTCATCAATGAAGGCGATGAGTACCAAATTTAATAGTGAACCCTCTCGTGCATCCAGGCCTTTTGACGCAGACCGCGATGGATTTGTGATGGGGGAGGGTGCTGGTGTGTTGGTTTTAGAAACTAAAGACCATGCCGAAAAAAGGGGGGCTCGAATTTACGCAGAAATTGTTGGTTATTCTGCCACCTGCGATGCATTTCATGTTACTACTCCTGACACAGAGAGTAAAGCACTCACGAAATGCATGAATCAAGCATTGGAGGAGGCAAAAGTGTCCAAGGAAGATGTCGCGTACGTAAACGCACACGGTACATCAACACCATACAATGACCGTTCTGAAACAGTGGCTTTAAAGAATGTATTTGGAGACTACGCGAAAAATGGATTATGCGTAAGTTCTACCAAATCTATGACCGGCCATTTATTGGGTGCTGCTGGTGCAATTGAGGCAGCAGCAGTATGTAAGACGATTGAAGAAAATGTGCTCGCTCCAACAATCAATTTAGACACTCCCGACCCTGATTGTGATTTAGATTATATCCCGAATGAAGCTCGTGATCATCAAGTGAATGTTGCCATGAGTAATAATTCTGGCTTTGGTGGGCATAATGCCTCTCTAGTATTCAAAAGAGTATAGCCTGATCCTAGGCTTTAAGCTTGCCTGAGTTTGATTTATAAATTAGGTTTACACTTTTAGTGCACCCGTAGCTCAATTGGATAGAGTGCCTGGCTACGGACCAGGAGGTTGGGGGTTCGACTCCCTCCGGGTGTGCCATTTATAAATAGCGGGAATCCCGCTTAAATAAAGAGTCTCAGAGGTGGGGCTCTTTTTTTTGGTAGACATTAAATTATCCGTTCTGTACCTAATTATACCTTAAATTCACCCATTTACTGCCAACAAAAGTGCCAACAGATGAAGATATCTATCGAACAGTAGTCTCTGCGGCAGACCTAAAAATGCCTGCGCAAGAGTTCGACAGCGTGAACTTGCTCCCTTACCTGACAGGCAAGGATAAGGGAGAGCCACATGACTGGCTGTGTTGGCAAAACCGCAGTCGACTCCCCATGCGTGACGGAGGTCTTTACAAACCCCGACCAGGACAACACAACTGCGCTATACGGAAAGACAATTGGAAACTCGTCAGGTTGAATGAGGATATCGCATCGAAGAGTCGTCCTCCCGCTTGGCAGTTGTACGACCTTGCATCTGACGTTGGCGAACAACACAATGTCGCGGCGAAGCATCCAGAGGTCGTTCAAGAACTTGACCGATTGTTTAAGGATTGGCGCGCCGAGATGCATCCGAGTATTGCAGGGGCTCGGCGTAAACCTCGCCGGCCGGTAAAGAATTAGAACCCATGAGGACAAGCAACCTAATGCGAATACTCACCGTACTGGCGTTCCTGCAAGCTGCCGTTATGACAACAGGCTTGGCAGAGGCGAAAGAGCCCGCAAAGCAATCCAGGCCCAATGTCGTCCTGATTATGACGGACGATCAGGGTTATGGCGATCTTGGCTGCCATGGCAACCCTGTCCTCAAGACGCCAAACCTGGACCTGCTGGCGTCGCAGAGCATTCGGCTGGACGACTACCACGCGTCGCCTTATTGCGTTCCATCACGCGCCGCGCTGATGACCGGACGGTACGCGGATCGGACCGGCGTTCACAACCGCCTGAATCCCAATTGGTTTGCACGATCCGATGAAGTCATGCTGAGCAACATGTTCAAGGACGCGGGATATGCCACCGGCATGTTCGGCAAGTGGCATTTGGGCGACAACTATCCGTACCGCCCGATGGACAGAGGGTTCGACGAGGTGTTACATCACAATGGCGGTGCCATCGGGGTCGTGAACGACTATTGGGGAAATAAATACATCAATGACACCTACTACCAGAATGGTAAACCGGTCAAAACGAAGGGTTATTGCACGGACGTGTTCTTTGCCGCCGCGACCCGTTTCATTGAAAAATGTGCCAAACAGAAAAAGCCGTTCCTGGTGTATTTGCCGACAAATGCTCCGCACGGCCCACTGATTCCTCCGCCAGGCTCTCCCAACGTTCGGGCTTATACGGAAGCCCTAAGAAAGGCGAAGGCCCCGGAGGGAACGGTGCTGACGGCGCGCGAACGCAGGTTGGTCCCAAAATTCTACAGCATGATCACCAATATCGACGATAACGTCGGCAAGCTGCGAGCCTTATTGGAAGAAAACGGATTAGCTGAAAACACGATCTTCATTTTCACCACGGACAACGGAAGCGCATTTGGTACTGGGGTATTCAATGCGGGCATGAGAGGGAAGAAAGCGGATGCGTACGATGGCGGCCATCGCGTACCGTTTTTCCTGCACTGGCCGGCCGCCAGTTTTGACCGCGAACAGCGCATTGAAACGCTGACTTCCCATACCGACATCACTCCCACGCTACTGGATCTTTGCGGCATACCGCGACCGGCGGAAGTCGACTTTGACGGGGTGTCACTGCGGCCCCTGATGGAGAAAGGTGACCATGCTGAGTGGCCAGATCGCATGATCATGACGGACGCGCAGCAATTCGACGTGCCGAAGAAGTGGGAGCAGACGGCCATCATGACCGAGCGCTGGCGGCTGGTGAACGGTGGAGAGCTTTATGACATTGATAAAGACCCGGGGCAGAAGCGGAATGTGCGCGCCGAACATCCCGAAGTTTTTTCACGGCTAAACAAATACTATGACCAGTTATGGGAAGAGCTCCAACCGTCCTTCCAGAAGGTTGCGGAGATCCCGCTGGTGGCGCCGGGGGAAGAAACGATAGTTCTAAACTATCATGACTGCCTTCTCAGGAACATGTTCTGGATGCAGACCTCCGTCACTAGTCTGATCGGAGCCTACCACGGGAAGAGGGGGCCGCTGGTCGACTCTGCTCAAAGAGTGCGCACACGCGATCTCGCGTACTGGCCAGTGACGGTTGTGGAAGAGGGCGAATACCGAATTGAAGCGCGGCGCTGGCCCGTTGAGTTGGACAAAGCGATCTGCTCAGGTCAGGGGGGCGGCGCTTTCCCAGCTGTAAAAGCAGAATTCACAATTGGCGACTACCACCAGACGGTGCGAGTAGACGCGGACATGAAAGCGGTAACAGTTCGTGTGCCAATGACCGCGGGCTCCCAACGCCTTTCGGTCAGATTCGTCGCCGCTGACGGGAGGTCGCTCGATGCTTTTTACGTTTATGTCACGAAGTCGGAATGATCCGACTTCACATCGCCGGTTGTGTGACCCAGGGACTGAATTGGTTTACGGCTCTCTCCAAATGAAAACCTTTGATTGAAAAGAATACAACACATGAAGAAAACAGTATTAGTAATGTTAGCAGCTGCAGTTGCTGCGACGACTGCGTTTGCCGCAGACGACAACTGGGTGGATATGTTTAACGGCGAGAATCTTGATGGCTGGAAATCAGAGGGCGGCACAGCGAAATACACCGTAGAGGACGGCATGATCGTTGGCACGACCGTCGATGGCAGCCCTAATACGTTCCTGTGCAGGGGGCCGTACAGCGACTTTGTGTTTGTATGCGAAGTCAAATGTGACACTCCGCTCAACTCTGGCATTCAGTTCCGCAGCCATGTCTGGAAGAAAGATATCGAGCAATACATGAAGAGAGGCCAGAGCAACATCGGCGTGGTCTATGGATACCAATGCGAAATCTCACCGGACAAGCCCCATCGCTGCGGTCATGTCTGGGATGAACACCGTCGTCGAACATGGCTTGATACATTCAAAGACAAGAAGGGCGCCTCCAACCCCTACAAGGTAGGCGAGTGGAACCGATATCGGATCAAGGTCGAAGGCAATCACATCGAGACATGGATCAACGGTAAGAAGGTCGCCGATTTCAAGGATGATATGGATACAACCGGATTCATTGGTCTTCAAGTGCACAGCGTCAAGACAGGTACCGGCCCCTACAGCGTCCGTTGGCGTAACATCCGCATCAAGGAACTTTAACGAAGTCGGAATGATTCAATGTCACACGCATAATTGAGGCTCCCATGATGTCACTTCTTCACTCTGATTCTCTGCTCACTGTTTTGGTCCTCCTGTGCCTGATGAATATCGTGGCGCCGTTGCCGGCGCACGCGGAAGCCAAACCTGCAAAGCCAAATATCGTCTTGATATTGGCAGATGATTTTGGCTGGGGCGATGCGAGTTGCAACAATCCGGATTCGCCGATCAAGACGCCCCATATCGACCGCATCGCCAACGAGGGGATTCGATTTACCAACGCACATACGCCTTCGTCTGTATGCACTCCCACACGCTACGGTCTGCTCACCGGTCGTTATCCGTGGCGTTCCTACCTGAAAGAAAAAGTACTCGCCTATTACGCTCCCGCAATGATCACAAAGGGACGCACTACTCTGGCTTCTTATCTGAAGTCGCAGGGATATCGAACCGGTGGCTTCGGAAAATGGCACCTCGGCTTGGACTGGACGCCGGTCAAGGGCGACCCAGCGAACTGGCGATCGCATTGGGAGACGAGAGACCCCAAAGAAGCCGCTAGAGTGACGAAAGGAATCGACCATACAAAGCCGTTCAAGAACGGCCCGGTCGATATCGGATTCGACACCTATTTCGGAACCGCGTCCAACTGCAGTCGCCTGCCGTTTTTTATTCAGGACGACCGAGTCGTTGGCGATCCACAGCCAGACCAGAAAGGATTAATGCGAGATCCTGCTTGCGCTCGGGACAAGGTCGATGACATCTATGTGGACAAGGCGATCGAGTTCATCGAATCGCATGAGAGCCAACACAAGGACCGCCCGTTCTTCGTCTACTTGCCGCTCAATGCGATTCACGGCGCAGTGGAAGTGCCGCAGCGTTTCACTGGCAAGACTGCAATGACCAAACGCGAGGATAAGATTCTCTGGGCCAACCAGAGTGTCGGCAAGATGCTTGCGGCCCTCGATCGAATGAAACTCAGTGACGAAACGCTGGTGATCTTCACCACCGACAACGGCCCCACCAGCAGCCCAACGGCCAGAAGAAAAGGTCATCAGCCGACGGGACCGTATCGTGGCTTGAAGACAAATGTTTGGGACGGCGGCACACGCGTACCATTCGTCGCGCGCTGGCCTGAACATGTTCCGGCCGGAGTTACGACCGATCAACTGATCGGCTTGACAGACATGCTCGCTACTCTTGCGGCATTATGCGACGCATCACTTCCCGATGGAGCGGGACCAGACAGCTTCAACCAATTGCCAGTTTTGCTTCAGCAGAAAGATAAGATCAGGGGGCGCCCATCTTTAGTGACCGCTTCCTATCGCGGATTCCTGACGCTTCGCAATGACAACTGGAAAGCTGTTTTCGGCACGAAATGGACCGGTGGGCACACCAATGACGCCTATGGTGGTCGGCCACCAGAAGGAACACCGTCTGACGATCCGTCCATCGGACAACTTTACAACATCGCCCAAGACCCCTACGAGCAGAAAGACCTTTGGGATCGTCGCCCGAAAATCGTCGAGAAACTTCGACGCGAATTGGAAAAGATCAAGCAATTGGATGCGATTGATGAGTCGCGGTAGTCCGAAACTGGAAGCCTTTTTTTGACGACCGTTATCGTCAGGCAAGTTCGTTTCTATGGCCAAACGAAGTGGAGCAAAGAGCGATGAAGAAAAGTCTTGGGTTTACCCTTATCGAGCTTCTGGTAGTCATTGCCATAATCGCCGTGCTGATAGCTCTGCTGTTACCCGCTGTTCAAGCTGCTCGCGAAGCAGCCCGACGCACAACCTGCGCCAACAACCTGAAGCAGTACGGTCTGGGTATTCACAATTATCACGACGCGTTCGGGGTGCTGCCTCCTGCCTCAACTGGTGGCTATCGCAAAGCTCCAAGGATAGGCTGGCAAGTCAGAATCCTCGCGTTTACCGAGCAAGTTCCCCTGTTTGAGAAAGTGAACATGAAAGCAAGGCACGCATCGATCCAGGTNATTCCTCTTCCAAAGAACCCGAAAGCGCTGGCAGCGAATCACCAGGTTCCGTACGCTCAATGCCCGAATGACCTGACGGAAAGTTTGAGGAGAGCTAGGGACAACGATGTAGAATATGCGCAAACGAGTTACACCGGGAACCTTGGAGCGCAGAATGGAAGATAATGCTCCTCGGGTAGCGGGGCCGTCGCAATGCAAGTGGTGTTCGGCGGTTCCGTTCTGCCCCGAGGCAAGAAATTTAATGAAGCCCAGTAACAAAATAATTATAATGAACCCCAAACAACCAAGAATCTTTGTGAGTTTATTAATTTTTAAGGATCATTATCATCGAGCATCTGCTCGTCGTAAGCGTGTAATGGAAACGATGGTGGCCCAACTTGAGAGTCATGGAATTACATGGAATGGAAAATTTGGTGAAGCTCTTACTTTGGATGGAGAAGAGTTTAGTCAACAAAATGCCAACAACACTCCAAGTCCTAGCATACAAAGCGATTAGAAATTGGCTACGGACCAGGAGGTTGGGGGTTCGACTCCCTCCGGGTGTGCCATTTCTATTTAGCGGGATTGTCCTTAATTNGGGNATTTTCTAGGCTGAATTCGTTATGATTTCATAACTACGAGCATGTTTATTTTTTTGATTTAAGCATGCGGGCATTTAGATAACTAAATCAAGAGTGACTCATATTTATAGTCATTGAATACAGTTTTTTTTAAAAGTTCCTTTTATATTTTTGTATTGAATGATCATGAAGAGTGTTAATAAGATCAATTTCAATGAAAAAAAGAATACTGCGAGATCCAGAAACTGGTGAAATTGTTGGTGCTACTAGAGTTCCATTCCTTAAAGCAAAGTTGGAATCAAAGTTTAGTAAAAATGTTCCACTAGCAGATGAAATAGAATCAGAAATAGATATCGGTGAATGTGAATCTGAAGATAAGCAAAAGATTAACAAAATTGCTCAATGGATTATTGCTTTTTTGCTTGGAGTTACTGTTACTATTTTATTTTTTAAAAGTACATAGCACTAAATCAAACTTATATTTAATCTTAGGTATTATCCAATAAGATATTCCTCAAATTAAATTGTTTGTTGAAATAAGATTAATTTAGGCTTCTTCGTTACCCATATAGCAGTTGGTGTAACTTAACGGTTGCTTGGGCAAACCAACCAATTCAATGCAAGCACGATTACAATCTATTAATAGGGAGGGATTTAGAAGTTACTCTTCTCGTTAAAGTGACTTAATTTTTGTAGCTATGTAATTAAGTGCGATTCATTACTCAAATTCCGTTTACATCAAGCTTTCACCATTAGGAGAAAGACAATCAATCTTACCAAGAAAAAATAAACTCCCATGTCAATTTTTAGAAGACATGAGCAATAATAAAAGAAGTTTAAATTTCCAACAAGTGATTACTTGCTTTTCTTCTCATTTTCGGACGGGTTCTTTTTTTCCGGTTTTTCATTCGAATCGGATCCTGAAGGTCTTTCATTGGATGGTTTTTTCTTCGGTTCGTCTTCGTTCTGAGAAGGAGGGGTACCCACTTGGGTACTTTCCGTATTACTTCGCTTTACTTTGGGAGCATCGCTCTTGGATTCCGCTTTTTCTTTTTCAGAACTTGGCTCACTTTTACCGTCTTTTGAAATATCCGATTTGATCTGAGTATCTTTCTTTTCGTTCGCACGGGTAGATTTATCAGTTGTATCTTTAGGCGCAGCAGAATTAGGGCTTTTTCCTTCACTCGAGGAAGAGGAACTTGTTTTCGAATCACCCGATGGCTTTTTGGAATCTTTTCTATCTTCCTTTTTACTATTAATTGACTCTTTGCTCTTCGTGTCATCGGAGTCGGTCTTGGGGATTACCTTTTCCTTATGTTCTTTCTTTGCCGGTTTTAATTTTGCCTTTTTTGCCTCCTCCGCGACGCGATTTTTCCGAGCTTCGATGAAAGAGACAACGCAAAGAATCACGAAGATCAAGAGTAAACCAGAAGAAAGAAGCATGACCGTTGG
>JGI20154J14316_10002049_pt1 | contig 17420 bp, 14 predicted proteins | sample COG_04_FD_14316 | JGI IMG/M metagenome (IMG submission 14316) | reverse complement strand
ACAGTCAATGGAGTACATGTATCTCCATTTCCAAAATGAGACTCACCATTGCACTCGCATACCGCATCGGCTATTGTAGTCCCAGACGTCTTAACCTGTTGTCCTGTATCTGAACACGTATTATGAGCTGTACAGGTATCACCATTTTCCCAGAAACCAGAGTCACATGCACAGGATGTTGTATGAGCGCCTATCGCTTTTGAATCAGCACCACACTCAGTACATAGGTCACCACTGGAAGAATAGGTATAAAATTCAGTGTCTAATTCACATCCAAGGTGGTCTCCGCATGGGGATTTGTCATTCACGTTATTGTAACTGGGATCGCCTGAGCAAACTTCACATACGGTGTTTGAATCTGATGTGGAATCGTACGATACAGCTCCTTGTCCAGCAGGACAGGTCGAATGTTCTGTACATGCGGTCCCATCCAACCAATAGCTGGTGTCACATGCTGTACATTGGTTGATATCCGCACTCGCACCATCGGCGGCGGGATCTGGTGTACCATTGGTACATTCGTAGTCATATGTACATGCAGCATTGGCGGCGTCACCTTCATTGTTTGCCGCGGAATCAATACAGTTATCTTCGGTATCGGCAATGCCATCATTGTCCGTATCTACGCCGCATCCACTTAAAGAATATTCTACTCCATCGGAGGCGCACACGGTCGCCGTAGCGGTCAGACCGCTCAATTCAGTGTATCCACTGGCGCAAGTAGCAGTGACGTCAAAATCATCTGCTTCCAAATTCGTTTCAGTTACGTCATATCCAATGTCGGAGTTAGACAGACAAGTTGGTGGGTCTTCTTCTATGGTGGCAGAACCGTACGAAACGGTAATACCGTCGTTGTTTGTAGATTGGCCATCTGAAATATCCACCTCCACATTTGTTCCAATCGTAACACTCAATGTATTCGCATTCGATTGGTACAATAGAACGTCTTTCGCACCCAATTGCAACTTAAGTGCCTCTCCATTCTCCAGAGGTGCATACACTGGTTTTTGAAAAGAAAAGTCCGCAACTGGTTCAGCTACAAGGGAGCTTATAAATTCGCTCTTGCTCTGTCCAAGTGCTTTCTTTGTTCCCCTTACCATCACAATATCGGCCGTGTCAGTATAACTATTCTTAAACCCATCCATGATCATTTTGTTTTTCTTCATTGTAAAAGTATTCTTCAAAGGATTTGTTTGAAACATGGCACGAATTGCTTGTTTTCTCGATTTACTCGGGTCCGCTCCACCCTTGTTGCTAATATCAACCGATTCTATTGAATCCAAGTCTGTAATATCAGCAATGCCCGTGTCTGCTAGAGTTCCAGTGGAAACGTCGTATTCACACAATGAATTGTCTTCTGATGCGGCGGCATTGGTGCCAGTGTTCGTGGCATCTGCATCCTTGCACTCTGGTCGGAGGTCGCATTGATCGCCATTCAACCAATAGATAGCGTCACAGCTTTTACATTTATTGATTCCCGCACTCGCACCATCGGTATCATCAATTGGTTCGCCGCCTGTACATACATAGTTATGGGTGCATGGAGTGTCGCATATACCACACTGATGCGTTGCGAGCGAATTATAGTTGTTTGCTGTATCATCCATGCAGCCTTGAACTCTGGTGGCACATACACGGTCTGTAACTGCATCTGGTGCACCTGTTTCGTATTCATCGACCGTACATACGGTCCATTCGGTACATTCACGATCATTGCTAGCACCTGGTGCGGTTGATTCATATGTACTATCAGAGCAAGCTGGTGTCAATGGAGTACATTCACGATCATTGCTAGCACCTGGTGCGGTTGATTCATATGTACTACCAGAGCAAGCTGGTGTCAATGGAGTACAGACGCCACCATTTTTCCAATGTCCAGAGTCACATGCACAGGACGTTGCAAACCCACCAGCATTGTTTGAATTGGTGGGACAGGCGGTGCATTGATCTCCTAAAGATGCACTATAGCTAAATGTATGGTCTGAGTCACATCCAATGTGGTCTCCACATGGGGATAGATCGTCCGCCGCATTGAATTGTGGGGTATCACCATCGGTACATTCTTCACAAACGGTGTCAACAGAAGCCGTACCACTGGATAGTACACCCTTACCAGCAGGGCATGTACTATGAGTGGTACACGCACGGTCTTGAGTATTGCTAGCAACAGTCGATTCAAATTCCCCTGCACCACACGCGGCCGACCATGCCTTACATGTCTCGTCTTCTGCTAAGTAAAACTCACCAGTACAGGAGGCACATTTGGTTTCTCCTTCGGTAGCAGCATCGTCCCCAGCGGATACTCCATTTGGACATAGATAAGTATATTCACATTGATCTTGGCATAAATCGTTTCCACATGTTACGTCGTGCGTTGCAAGGTTATTGAAATTGGCAGCGGCACTGTCCGTGCATCCATATACCTTGGGTTCACATACACGGTCATTATAGACGATCCACATGTCATCGGTTGTATCATATTCATAGTCTTCACATACGGTCAATGGAGTACATTCGCGGTCACTTGTTTCGGTTTTCTCAACAGACTCGTATTCTTCCCCGTATGTACACTCTGGTGTCAATGGAGTACATTCACGATCATTGCTAGCACCTGGTGCGGTTGATTCGTATTGTTCGTCCATACATACAGTCAATGGAGTACATTCAGGATCATTATAGCCAATGCCATCCAACCTGTACCGTCTTCCGTACACCCCGTAGTAGTCGCCGTTTTGGTACACAACCATCACATCGTTTCCTCTTACGTCGAATCGAACGTAGTCGTAGTAGGTGGTAAGGTCATGGTCAATGAGATACGGACCGCTTGCCAGCTCTCCCTCGTCGAACAATGCAATGTACGCTCGCAATTCTGGCCCATCATCTAAACGTCTCATGTACATCACTATAGACTTTCCACCCCCAAGGGCTTTGAGCTTAACATTTTCATCTGTATCCTTCACATAGTCTGGAATCAAATCGTCTCTCTTGGTAAGGTTTGAATTGCTGTCTATGGTGAACACGGCAACGTCCCTCCGTCTCCCTGCAACAAACCCTCCAGGATACGCTGTTATATATTGCCATTGATTTTGTGACTCATTGGGTAATTCGTTTGGTATATCGTTGGTAAGGCTACCGTCCTGTGCGTACACGTTGTAGTAAACCTTGTAGTAAGTAGAAGTCCAATGGATAAAAAACGTTAGCATACGGTCATCCTCCAGCGCAACCACACCGATGATCTCGCGAGATGACAACGTCGTAATTGGCGCTTCCGTCGCGTCCCCGCGTTTGGTCAAATCGCTGTTAAACCATTGAACTCGTTCGTGCAAGGCCTCTCTCGACTGCACCGTGTACGCGACTGCAAAGCTATCGTCCGAAAAAACGACCGTGTACAAACCGTTATCAGGCTGTAAGATAGGTTTTTCATCTTGCTCTATAATAGTAACATTTTTTACTAGCGTCCCGTCTTGGTCATATTCGGACAGAAGAAACGAAGTTGAATCCTTGCCTGACACCGAGAGAAACCCGTCTTTAAACAAAGTAGGGTTAAAGTCGCCCCTACGGCTACTAAGCACCACGGTGTCTCCCACGAAGGTCCCATCTAAGTTAAGGAATTGCCCCTTTGTTTCGTCTGTATCATAGTCGCTCCACCATGTCAGCACCCTGTTGCCCAGAAAGATTACATTGGGATACTCGTCGTCGCTGGAAGGGTTGGTGGCGAGTCCGAAGTAAGCCGAACTCTGGTTGTTAAGGACGGGTGCATCCGAATTTGCATCGCCCGTCAAGTATTGATCGCTCGTACATACGGGCAATAACTTACACACGCGGTCTGTAGTTGAATCTGGTGCGGTTGATTCATATTCATCGTCTTCACATACGGTCAATGGAGTACATTCAGGATCATTATAGCCAATGCCATCCAACCTGTACCGTCTTCCGTACACCCCGTAGTAGTCGTCGTTTTGGTACACAACCATCACATCGTTTCCTCTTACGTCGAATCGAACGTGGTGGTAGTAGGTGGTAAGGTCATGGTCAATGAGATACGGACCGCTTGCCAGCTCTCCCTCGTCGAACAATGCAATGTACGCTCGCAATTCTGACCCATCATCTAAACGTCTCATGTACATCACTATAGACTTTCCATCCCCAAGGGCTTTGAGCCTAACATATTCATCTGCTGTATTCACATGGTCTGGAATCAAATCGTCTCTCTTGGTAAGGTTTGAATTGCTGTCTATGGTGAACACGGCAACGTCCCTCCGTCTCCCTGCAACAAACCCTCCAGGATACGCTGTTATATATTGCCATTGATTTTGTGACTCATTGGGTAATTCGTTTGGTATATCGTTGGTAAGGCTACCGTCCTGTGCGTACACGTTGTAGTAAACCTTGTAGTAAGTAGAAGTCCAATGGATAAAAAACGTTAGCATACGGTCATCCTCCAGCGCAACCACACCGATGATCTCGCGAGATGACAACGTCGTAATTGGCGCTTCCGTCGCGTCCCCGCGTTTGGTCAAATCGCTGTTAAACCATTGAACTCGTTCGTGCAAGGCCTCTCTCGACTGCACCGTGTACGCGACTGCAAAGCTATCGTCCGAAAAAACGACCGTGTACAAACCGTTATCAGGCTGTAAGATAGGTTTTTCATCTTGCTCTATAATAGTAACATTTTTTACTAGCGTCCCGTCTTGGTCATATTCGGACAGAAGAAACGAAGTTGAATCCTTGCCTGACACCGAGAGAAACCCGTCTTTAAACAAAGTAGGGTTAAAGTCCTCCATACGGCTACTAAGCACCACGGTGTCTCCCACGAAGGTCCCATNTAAGTTAAGGAATTGCCCCTTTGTTTCGNCTGTATCATAGTCGCTCCACCATGTCAGCACCCTGTTGTCCATAATGATTACATTGGGGTACTCGTCGTCGCTGGAAGGGTTGGTGGCGAGTCCGAAGTAAGCCGAAGTCTGGTTGTTAAGGACGGGAGCACGACCGTCAGCGAACGTCAAGTATTGATCGCTCGTACATACGGGCAATAACGTACACACGCGGTCTTGAGTATTGCTAGGAACAGTGCTTTCAAATGCATCATCACCACACGCGGCCGACCATGCTTCACATGTTTCGTCTTCGGCTAGGTAAAATTCCCCAGTACAGGAGGCGCATTTGGTCTCTCCTTCAGTAGCAGCATCGTCCCCAGCGGATACTCCATTTGGACATAGGTAGGAGTAGGTAATTGGCGCACTCCCACCAACATGACATATACTGCTTGGTCCTGAACATGTTTCTGTCAACTTGCGTGTTTTTTTCACAAAAAAACGGTTCAACTTGCTGCCGTATGCGACACCTAGGAGCATCGATACGAACAATAATAATACTTGTAGTCTCATATTTTATAGAAAGGGATGTATGTTAAATACTACGATATTTATGATTTGTGAATCTTAGGAGACAAAACTCTCAAATGGACACTGTATTTTTTTGTTTAAAAATTGTTGTGCCCAATACGTGGTAAATAAGAGGGTCATAGCAATGTCGTCGTTCATTCCCTCTTTTACCTTCCCCGTATATATTATTTTGGCCATCTGATATGCCTGGGCTGGTTGTAACACCATCTTCTGGAATTGAAGCAATTGTTTGCGAAACTCTTTTTTCACCTTCTGCAACCTCTCATTGGCGTCTTTGTATGGATTTGCACATACCGTGTCGTTGATGAAATGGACAGCCTCCTGGTGGAAATATTGCAATACATTGTGAGTGTACTTCTCTTTTCTCTCATGTGTTGTACATACCCCAGCCTTTCCTTTCTCGTAGTAGGTATACAACCTACGTTCATCCTTCACCATATGTGCCATATGTGAGGCTTCCTGCCCGAGGTTATTTTCTGGGAAGAATATAATCCATGCGTCTCTCAAGTCTGGGTGTCCTCTCAACGCGCGAACATGCTGAACCAGTAGCATTTCAATCATATCATGCGATTTGGCTGGGTGAGATTCCATTCCAGTGATAATGATGTTATTTGATTCCATGGTCATAGTAATGATAGCCATTTCACTTGCGCCACCTCCATTTGGGTCTACCCCTAGAAAAACATACCGTGCGGGGTTTTTCAATCGGTACTCTGGCCTCTCCATGAATCGATTGATCAATTTCTCAGGGAAGATGCTGCATTGATCAGATGTAATTTGTCCCATGGATTCTTTCGCTAGAAGATCTTTGCGATCTCCGTAAATTGCCTTTACCATGTCAAACTTGGCAGCGCTTTTCCAGGGCGGTATGATGTCCTTCATGTGTGTGCAATCGGCTGCTTTTCCCGCCGCCTGGCATTTGGCACAGGAAAGACCAATTCTTAATTGATTGAATAGTGGTTTTCCATCACCGCCCTTCAATTCAAACATTTCGGAATAAAACTAGAATGGTGTTAGTAATTTGATTTAGGAAAAAAAAGAGATGATGCATACGTACGTTCATTCCGTCTAATGGTGTGGAGATAGCGATCAATGCAGCTGTTTGGATGTTAGTAATGTCGATAGGGAATGGCAGAGGAAAAAAATTACTTACTGGTTTCCATCTCTAATAATGGTACAATTACTTCAAAGAATACGTCGAGTGCCATAAAAGCAGCCTCTTCCATGTAAACGACGTCTCCACCACAGCCTCTCAATGTCTTGGCACATGATGGGTACGAGTGTACTTTGCGTATGTCCAATGGGGTATCTCCCTGAATGAGCATGGTTTCACCGTTGCACTTCAAGAATTGATGGGCATGCTTTCCCGATTTTATCATATCTCTTATGAGTTCAAGCAATTTTTGGCTTGCACGCCGTCCAGTGGAAAAGATACACTGCTCCGAATACGGAGTAGTCAATACGTATGCGGCTACAAACATTGCTACTGATGTACTCTTACCAAAGCGTCTGGGAGTGAGACAGAGCACTTGCTGCTTGAGATTGTCGAATTTGTTCATTCGCATTATTTTGTTCATGTCGATGTCGGCGTCATTACGGTACAAATGGAGGCAAGTGGCTTGCATAAAATTCCTATGGAAGGTCTTCTGCATCTTGGAGCGTTCCCAACCCTTGTATGTCTTGGGAATGTAGTCTAGAAGAAATCGTAGCTTTAGCATGAGTTTGTCTCCTTGCGAGGCTTTCTTTTGTTTGCATTGGTCGAGCATGTTGTTCATATGGGATTTCATCTGCCTGGATTCTATTTTGATTAATGTTTCTTCTTCGAATACTTTGTAGGCAGCACCCAAATAGTTCCTGTAATTGAGGGGCATGGACCGTCCCTCTTCGGTTACTTTCTTTTTAGGGGGTGGTGATTCGTTAATGGGTTCACCAACTGGGGTGTCTGGTATGTCAAAGTCATCGAATATTTTTCGTTTTAAATCGGCCATTTGAGTATATATGTAGTCCCGCTACTCCTTATATAGATAGAAATGGATGAAGTATCGCCAGACATCTACCGTTTGATATCGGAATATTTGCCTAGGGTGCGAGATTGTCTCCATTTTGAGTTGGCTGTACAAGTACGTCTGTACGACAAATCCGTTTATGTGAAGCGGTTTGAGAAGGAACCTCTTAGCAACACATTTCGATTCTTTCGAAAAGGTCAATTGCGCACCTATAAGGTGTCGTCGTATATTTCGGATGGAATCACTTACAGCGATGTCAGCGTAGCTCCAATTTGTAGGACATTTCAGTGCAAACATAAGTTGAATGTAACACCTTCACAGGCAAACCACTGGGTGTTGTCATGTATAACGAACGGTGACAACAGTGGCGTTGCATATATAACGGGCGTTTAGTGATTGTATATGATTGGAGGCATTTTCTCCGCGTTGATGATTGCGTATGGTTTAGTTTCCGTCGCGGTGGGTGCCCGTGAAGACAGTTCAATGGTTTTTATAGGCATTGGTGTGTTTATGTACAGTCTCGTCTGTCTATACGTATCTACCATGGGACTACGGAAATGCAATCTTACAAGGACTATTGTTACAATGGGAGTGGTATGCAACGACTTCATTGTTGTTTGCCTGTGTGGCGTATTGTTCGGAAATTGGTGGTGGTACGTCTCACTGACGTCTTCGTTAATATTTTCTTTGACGTGGTGTGTGGTGTTAAGCCAACATCGGGTGGAAGACGTGATGATAAGTAGGCCTAGAAAAACATTTTTAGATATAGATTAATATAGTTATTTAGTTACAGATAGTTTCTACCAAGTGTATCGGATGCCAAGTACAGCAATGTTGCTGGGATTTGGTAGGTGAGCTCGTTCTTCAGGTAGGCGGCTCCTAGGACGTATGCATTGGCGGATAAGATAACCCCAGCAATGACGTGTCGTACAAGTGGAATACGCGTGATTGCGACCAGTTCGACATCCCTGCCTTTTCGTGAAGCACTGCCATTTTCGTCTTCGCAGTTGGCAACCAGGAATTCTTGGTCCTCGCGTTTGCAGCAGTATGATAGGTTAATAATACATTTGTCTGCTTTAATGAGCTTCAGAAATGCATTTAATGGGTAGATTCCCACGTGTACACACAGCAGTACGAGGGACGAAATGTCCAACGCGTTTACAGAGTCCGACACTGGCATTCCCTCCTCGCCCCCCCATTGTACGCGTTTGGTGATTTGCGCGGCTAGGGACAATCCCATGAGCGTGTGGATGGAGATAACTCTCATGTTGAACGGGTCTTTGACGCACTGCACCGATACAGCTTCCTTAATATCTTCATGTGCATCCAACAAACTATCCAATACACGCATGGCCGACAACGCCGACAGAATGATCACTGGGAGTACCAATGATTCTAGTTGGGAGGTTCCTTCCCTGTCCAGTGCAAGAGATGTCAACTCACTGGAGAGTGCAATTGTGGTTAAGGAGTTTCGTGAAAATTTAGAAAACATACCCTCGGTATTTCCCCTCATGACTCGGATGGCCTGTCCACCGTTAATCAGTAGTAATAAAATCACCGATGTGATGGCAATCATGGACACATATTCTGGTAGGTGAAATGCTGGTACACCAGATCGAAACAATAGCAAAAGTTGGCATGTTAAAACGCCTGCTGATACAGCTGCGTGTAACAAATAGTCTAGCGATTTAAACGATTCTGAAAACATGTTTTATAAAAAGATGGATACTTATATACGATTAATTATTTGAATAACCTCTATATAAGACCACACATAATATAGAAATATGCTGGCAAACAGGTGGCGTCGGAAATTGATAGGATCCAGACAGGCCATAGCTATGCTTCGCCGTACCACCATGTACCGACCTCCAAAAACAGAATACGATAGTGTTATTATGGCAGATCTGACGCGAACCTACCCATTGGACCAATGGTTTATGGACCACATGGACAACATTGCCACTGTATTAAATTTGTACGCTTACACCAATAGCGGCATGGGATATGCACAGGGAATGGCTTTTATCGTGTTTGTATTGTACAAAACCTTCTACGAAGATGATCCAGAGTACGCCATTCACGACACCTATTATGCATTTCACCGCGTCGTGGAGGTAATCCGACCAATCTATCCACTTGGATCGAAGGACTCACGGCCTCACAAATTCAAAGACTCTGTGAAACAGTTGATATATGTTAAACTGGCCATTTACGACATGGACTTGGCACAAAAATTGAAATCGTCTCCAGACATTATCCCAATCGTTATATTTCAGTCCGTTCCAGCTTTGTTTGCGAACAAGTTTTCGTCTATCGAGGAGACGAGTCTCCTGTTCGATTTTATCTTTTGCGATAAACCGATTGATACGTTTCACTCGACGGTATGTGTTTTATGTGCCATACTGCTTCGTTTTCGTCACATATTCATGAGCATGAGCTTCGAGAAAACCCTGGAGTTGATACAGGTGAAGGAATACTACAATGTCAGGAAAATAATAGCCATTGCCTCACGGGTAAAGTAGTATAAATGTGTTTATAATGTGATATAAATGCCAGAGGCACCATCCTATATGGTGCTAAACCCAGTGTTCCCCTATTTACCAAAGGTTCGTATACAAGAGCAGAGACCGTTTATAAATAATGTATATGTGACGACTACAATACCTATTCTTAAATCTTAACTGCTGTCTCACAGGTAGGACATATTTTTTTACAACTCAACCACTTCTTTATACATGTATAATGGAACACGCAATTGCACTCCAATGTGATATTCTTTTTCGAATCCATATCTTCGAGGCATATTGGACAGCGACACTCTTTTAATTTTTTATGTACAGGTTCGTCCTCGGACATGGAACGCTTTCGTTTTGACATGCTACGAAGTCTCTTCTTTGATTTTTTGTCCATCTTATCAGGCTCTGGATGTTTAAATTCACTTCGGTCGGATGCCGTTTTGATAGCTTGGGCGTCCGTCAAGCGTATCATTAAGTTTAACACGATTGGATCACCCTGTTCGTCCCATGAACCGATATATGTTGTGACGGTATCGTCCCGCGGCAAACACCCAAATTCGTCCAAATGGTCGTAAACGTACCGTTCTATTCTTTCCATCGCATCGTATCGACCTGTTTCCCGTGGCACCCTGTACGACAAATACATATAATGGTACATGTTTAGTATAAATACAGCGCCCATTTATACTACTATGAAAGTGTCTGTTGCGCTTGCGTACTGGACCATAGCCATTTTTGTCTGGATCTATCTGTTGCCCATCCTCATTGTAGGATTCATTTGTTGTATACCGTTTTTCATTGTCGTGACACCGCCGTTGTTCGCAATCTCGATATCGGTGATGTACCTATTGAAGGACGAAATTATACCAAATGGGTACATCCGCGACATAGTAAACAATATACCATACAAGCTTTGGTTCGGTGCAATCGATGAATTGCCTCCTTTGCCGACACCACGTTTAATATGCAGCCATCCACATGGTATTTTGTGCACTGGCATTCTAATATCGGCGCATTTCAGACCAGGGTCTACTACGGTGTTTGCCGTGTCCAAATGGCTGTTTGCTGTACCATTTGTAGGGTGGTTGGCACGACACCTTGGTTGCATTCCAGCAACGTACGAAGACATAGAACGGGCATTGCAGTCCCATTCCGTAATTTTGGTACCAGGAGGCGTCCCAGAGTTGATTACAGGAAGGCCGTACACACGACGGACTGGATTCTTAAAGATTGCCCGATCCACAAACGTACCCATTTTGCCCGTAGAAACGAAGTCCACGTTTTTCGATATGATACCGTGTGGCTTCCAGGAGTTTCGTATGTGGGTTGCAAAGTGTATTGGTATACCATTGATGCTCCCAGTGATCGGGTGGTATGGTACATGGCTTCCAAAGCGAGTACCAATACATCTAAGAGTGTTTGATGAATTCATTCCATCTGGTGATATAAAAAACGACAATGCAGCGTATTATAATATATTTACTACGTAGAAAAACACAACGGATACTATTAACCATATGATTATACCCAACAACAGGATAACGATTCGGAGTTGAGTATCTGTGGTCATTTGTTTGGAGTGGTACTATATATATAGACATCTTGTATATCAACATGCAGAACGAAGAATTGATCACCCTCCAACAATGCAATATCGAAAAACAACAATTGTACGAAGCAGCAAACCAATATTTTGCTATGGTTACATTGGTATTCTGCATACTGTTTTGGGTATGTAGCTGTATTTATGACAGTTGCACGCAATACAAGCGCGTTGGTGAACTGGAAGAAAGGTTAAAGACTTTGGAACGAACCGAAGAAATTAAAAATAGGATTAAATCAGTTTAAAACATATTCTGCACATTTAACTGCTACACTCTCCATGACTCTATCTACACATACCTCGCACACTCCGATTGGTTGGTTGTCAACGTAGTTGGCACGCCACATCATGTGGCCATCGACGCTATCGTAGGCAACCACCATGCCGTTCACCATATCGTTTATCACTGGTACGTGTAGGATGCATCGGTCCGTCACTAGTATTCTCCTGTTGGAAAAATCACGCACAAAACGAGTGCTGCCTATGGCCATGTCCATCGTCACTCTATTTATTATTATACTATTACTAATTTAATACCTTGGTTTTTCTGTTTGTTAACGGGTCGTAGACTCACAAAATGTTACAAAAGTTACACGAATTGAAACAAATACCAATATAAAAGATATTTAAAACCTCAACTAAGATAATGGCATCAAACGTAGCAAGGGAAATTGGATGTGGGTCGTATGGCAAGGTATTTGCCTACCCCAACACGAAAAAAGCAGTAAAACTGATCACCGTCCTCCCCAACGATTTTTTAAACCTGCAATCCTTTGTCCGTGAATTGGACGTCCTCCGCAACTCGAACGAATACATCGTTGAATTCTTCAAGACCGACTTTCGCTATGGGTCCGTTGAATTGCACATGGAACTCATGGATTCCGACCTGATAAAGCATATCGAAACGCGTGTCTTCCAACCGAAACAAATACTGACCATCATGGAAGACATCACCCACGGCCTTCACTTCCTTCACAGTCACTCGATCACGCACCGTGATATGAAGCCCTCGAATGTATTGATCTCCTACGACGGTGATACGATCAGGGCCAAGTTGTGTGATTTTGGATTGTCGCGCAAGTTTTCAAACGAACTGCACCGTGGGTCGGATTACATGGTGACACGTTGGTATCGTGCTCCCGAAGTGATTGACACCACCGAAGCCTACGGCTTTGCTATTGATATGTGGGCATTTGGGTGCATCATATATGAAATGTGCACTCGCCGACCGCTCTTTCCTCTTACAGAAGCTACCGATCTGGAAAAGGCAATGCTTCGACTTCCCGAAAAGTTGGACCGTATTGTGTATCCAAAGGTCAACGAAATGGCAACCAATCTATTGGTTAAGGATCCGAAACTACGCTGGGATGCGAAACGCTGTCTGGCCGAACTCACACAGGCTCCATCGCCAGTGTACACAAAGGCTTACTACGTGGGAAGTAAAATTTCAAATCCAAACGCCAAAGAATGGTTCAATACGCTTCTGGCAAAGTACCCAAGCCACAAACGTGCCATCATGCACGGGTTGATGTTGTTTCACTCGACCAGTATGACGCATTACGACTATCGGTGTTCCGTGTTTGTTGGGTACCTGCTGTACGAATCACTCAACGACGACAAGCACTTCCTTAAATTTCTTTGGGATATCGACCCAGCCGACATCGATTGTAGACATGTGGCCAGGTGGCACGCGAAGCACTGTGGTGGTCCCCACATGCTGTCTCACTACGAATTTTCTAAAGACGTGGACAGCGTAATGGAAGACATGTTTAAGGAAGAACGTGTAAACAAGAAAAGAAAACTTAACAAAATAATCTAATTAAACTTTCCGTTTGGAATATCTTTTTATTACGGGCAAATCGGTTTCCAGCTATCTTATCCTTGTATTCTTCAATGTACTTATCGTACCCCGATTTCAATTCTAAAATCCTTTCATCAAACGAGCGCTTTGTCACCATGGTGTGAACGGTGACATCATTCAACTGACCAGTCCTGGACAAGCGTCCAATGGCCTGTTTGTGCACTTCGTCGTCGATACACGGTTCCATGAATACGAGGTGAGAGCCAGTCGTCAACGTGAGACCAATGGACGCACACTTCATAGACAATATGAACACCTTTGAGGTTTTGTTCTGAAAATTTTCAATTGCCCGTTTTCGCTGCGCCCTTGTCTTTGTTCCCATTATGATTTCTGCATCGGGAAACTGTTGCTTCAGTAGCAGTAGTACGGAATTCAACCTTGAGAAGATGATGACCGATTCCTTCGTATTGTCCACAATCTGTTTCAGCTGCTTCATCTTGGGAGAATCCAACATATCTTCTTTTCGTTTGTTGTACATATCGTAATGTTCCCGTTTTATCTTATATTTATGGCCAATTGTATTGCAAAATGTTACTTCGGTGTCGTTTTCTTCTACGTCTGTTTCATCCACTGTTATTTCCACCAGGGAATCAGTAGTGATAGATGTCCTACACATGGGACAGTTCGCACGATGGGAGATCTGTTGCTGAATGCAACTGTAACAAAATATATGATTGCATTTCGTTATCGTGGGACGAGTCAATGGTTCCATGCATATAACACAGGATTCGTCGTCTAAGTTGGTCAACGTTTTCTTCAGTTCGGTTTCGTAGTTTGAATTGCCGATGTCATTTGCCAATTGATCGGCAGTCTTACTGTTTATCCCATCGAGAATGCAACGTTCGGCATAATACCACATGGGAACCAAACAGGGGTGAGTCGAACCCATCAGCATTAAATTCTTATACATGGTCATCTGAGAAAATGTTGGATGGGATGCACATTCACTTACCTTTTGTTTCAGTATATTGTACAGAACACGATATTCTACCAAAGGGTCGTTTACATATTCCATTACTTGAAGGACACGCTGCTTGTCATATACTATACCACGTTTATCCATTTCTTCCCGTTTCTGTCCAAAGAATAGACCATTCCATATAGTCTGAAATATGTCAGAATAGTATCGTGGGTCGCGGTTGAATGAATCCTGTGAAAATGGTACTGTACCAAACCCGTCGAACGGCGAGACACGTAATATAGATAGCTGTCCCGCTAGCGTCGAAAACGAATTCTTTGTTATGGGTGTGGCCGTGACGCACCATCGATACTTTGCCATGACGCTACAACACGCCAAAGCCGTACCACTGTGTGGATTTACAACTGTATGGCTTTCGTCGAATACCACACGGTCAAACAGATTGAAAAATACATTCTTATTGTACGCGGAGCGGAGAGTACCGTACGTGGTCAGCACGATATTGCCTTCCATGTTTTTTCGTTTCCCGTGGTATTCCGTCACGTGTTCACCAGGTAAGAATTTGTTTATTTCATTTTTCCACTGGTCGATGAGGGTCAATGGACATACAACCAACGTCTTCACTTTTGAATAATGGTACAATGCAAGGATACATACTGTTTTGCCCAAACCGACGTCCATGGAGAGGATACCACCAGTGCACGGGAAAATATCCTTACAGTGACTTCCTGTGAGGAGGTTATACTGCACACTGTTGTGTACCTTTTCCAAACAATGAGAAACCGCGCTGGTTTCGTTTTCTTCACGAGATATCATTTGCATCACGACCATCTTCTGGTAATGAAACAACGGCAACGCCAACGGCAACGGAGAACCAGTGTACACGATGTCCTTGTTGTACCACTTGTCCAGTTGAGTGTATTGCGATGGTATAAGACGTGTAATTGAGTTCATGTCCGTTTTCTTCAGTGCAAAGAACATTCGTTTCATTAAATGGTTCTGCCTACCCCGTTTCACCGTGCCGACGAGCATTCGGTGAGGTTCGCCATGGTACAAGATCGTTATCTTCATTTCGTGGTCTGTTACGCTGTCGATCTTGCACGTCACCTTTGAACTTGCATACGAGGAAAGGATGTTTCGTTGGTTGTGTATATACGTTTCGAAATTATCGGGATTCATGTGACTAAAGTATTGAGCCATGTGCATATTGCAATCGTTACGAGTTCCATTAAACGACAGCTGCATCTTCTGACGTTCCACGTTTCGTATAATATTGGTGAAATCGCTTACAAACCCGTAGTCGTATTGTATTTGCCTTGGAGAGAAATGCGGTTTGATACATGCATAACTTTTATTCGTTGACATTGTGAGCGCTTCAGTAAACGCTAACATATCCGAATCGGTACCGAACTGAGTAAGCCATTCGCTACCCGTTCTTGACATTTGGTACAAATCTTCCAGTATAGGAAATTCTTCCCCGATTGAAAACATATGCTTCCATAGGTCCCACAACGGTTGTTCCCGTCGTTGTATGGTTACCGATCCCAGTGGAATATTGTAATTCATTCCCAATTCCAATGCGCGCGTTTCCTTTGTACACTTTGACGCTATCGTTTCGGCGGTTGTCCAATGGTAGTTTCCGACGTCGGCTGTTTCGCCGTAGCTGGGATTGGAACCATATCGTCGCACTAGGTATAGGTTGAAGATAGGGTTGTGTTCTACCACCAGTCCACGCCAGTTCCCTTCAGAACATGAAAGTGTACTAAACAGGAGCGCATTTGGTTGGGGAACACGGACAGTCAGTTCAGAAAAGTCAACAATCTTGTTTGTACATTTGTACAAAAGAGGTGACTTTCTATTGACATAAATGTATCTGGCAATTCCAAATGGTTGAATAGTCAATGTATCGCCGTCCACTGAACATATCACACAAATGAAGTAGGTGTGGAATCGGTCGTTGTACATGACACTGCTTCCAACCACCATGTCGTCCATCGCATCCCGTTGCAATTCAAAACGGTCCGTTTTTTCTTTGTTTCGGTTGTATACCTTTCCACAACACATATCTACTTCGACGTACATGATCCGTTTGTTTGAGAGACTTCTAGTCGAATGCTTCTGTAACACAAGTATCGGTACCTTTCTATCGAGAATGCCTATCACCATATTTCGTCCATTGTGGTACACGCATCTGTCGCCTACTTTAAAGTATTGTTTTATTTTTGACAGTTCAGTGGATGTCTTTTTCACCGAACTGCTTGAGGAAGAGGATGACTTACGTTTCATTTGAAATACGTTTGATACTATATATACTTTAATATTTGTAACAAATGCATAAAACTTTGCGCGTTCAACTACTCCCAGGCGGCATTCCCCCAAAAAGACAGACCGTAGGCGCGGCAGCCTACGACCTCTTTACCCCAACACCTTTGGCATTGCAACCTGGCCTTCACACGATATCCTTAAAAATAAAAATTCAATTGCCAGAAAATTCGTTCGGAAATATCCGATGCAGAAGTTCACATGCTAAAAACGGCGTTTCGGTGGAAGCTGGAATCATCGATGAAGACTATCGTGGGGAACTGAAGGTTTTGTTAAGGATAAGGCAACCGTTGGTGACCGAAAAGGGTCGTGCCATCGCTCAGATGATTGTTCAACCCTATATGAAACCCGATGTGGTGGTCGTAGACTCCTTGGGGTACAGCGATCGGGGGGGNGGTTCATTCGGCAGTACCGACGCTGCTATGAAGATGTTTCATCAATACAAAGACTGAGTATAAATAAGCCGTTGTTACTCGTAAATGATCAACCCCACATCGTACGCTTATTTGAGTTGGCGGGAATGCATGAAAAAACACAGCGAGCTTCGTAAACATTTGGCGATACAGGAAGACAAGGAGGAAGATGAAAAAATGTGTCGTACTGCATATAAGATTTACTTTGATTCTATTAAAAGAAAGACACCACGACCCTTAGCCGAACAAGAATACGAATAGTAAACATAAAATAATATATACCAGTAGAGTTAAAATTAGGGCCCCGTGTACACGCTTCGGCAGTTCAGCACCCTTAGTACAACCGTTAGACTAGGTGCACTTTTCCTATAT
>JGI20154J14316_10002046_pt1 | contig 17427 bp, 18 predicted proteins | sample COG_04_FD_14316 | JGI IMG/M metagenome (IMG submission 14316) | reverse complement strand
TCGGGCGCCGTTGCGACTGCGCTGCCGCTGCCGATTGTTTACTTTATGGTGAACAAGCCGCTGTGAACCACGCTGGGCCACTCGCGGATCGCGTGGTATTGATTACGGGAGCCGCCTCTGGCATTGGTGCGGCAACTGCGCGGGAGGTCGCAACGCAAGGCGGGATACCTGTTTTGGTGGACTGCGATGCGGCGCCATTAGCGGCTACCGCTGCGAGTTGCGGTCCCTCCGCTCTGTACTTTGTTGCGGATGTCTCGCAGCTGTCTTTGATGGAGGACGTTGTTGCCCAGGTGATTACCGCACTGGGGCGCATTGACGTCGTTTTTGCCAATGCCGGTATCGCCGCCTTTGGGCCTGTTTCGCATGTGGATCCCGATGCCTGGTGGCGTTGCGTAGAGGTCAACATCAAGGGTGTTTTTAACACCGCACGCGCGACCCTGTCCGCGCTGAAAACGGGCAAGGGTTACTTGCTGATTAACGTCTCAGTCTCCGCATTGGCCCATGCGCCGGTGATGTCCGCCTATGCGGCGAGTAAAGCGGCGATTGAAGCGATGGGTAATGCATGGCGTATTGAGTTGGCAGCGCATGGGGTACAGGTCGGACTGGTGTATGCGGGTTGGGTGCGCACGCCCTTGGTGACGGAAGGGGGCTTACACCCCGGTTTTATTCGCTTGCGCGCCACAATGCCCGGACCACTCAATCAAGAAATTTCGCCAGCCTACGCGGCCCAAGTGATTGTGCGGGGTATGTGTCAGCGAACGCGACGCATTTGGATGCCNGGATGGCTCAGGGTCTTGTATGCATTGCGCGCCCTGTTGCACATGCCGTTTGCTGAGCGGCAGTTGTTAAAAGCAGCGCCAGAAATTGAGTCGCTGTATCTAGAGGGCCTGAGCCGCCGAGGGTGCGTTAGCGTCCAGCTTTGGTCCACGGGAGCGTGCGCGTAGCTTGCAGCGACGCGGCGAAACCTCAGGCTCTGCGGGGCATGCGCCAAGGCAGCATGAGTCGAACCGGTAGGGACACCAAGCGCGGTATATCCAAGGACTCATGCATGGCCGTGACCTCCTCGCCGAGCAGCGTGGTGCGCAGCAGAGAGCGGGCGTAGAAGGGCGTGTCCTCTAGCGTGCTCACGATCGTCGGGGGCTCGTTAACGTCGTTGCACATACCCCTCGCAATGCGCCAACCCGACGCGGGCATGGTGTGCCGTTTCGGCGCTGTAAACGGCGTATGGTTTCCGCTGCGTGTAAAGCGCTGCGCGATGATTCGGTTGGGACCTATTTGTGGTCGCACGTCATAGACAACGGTGGTATCCCCATTGGCCATTTCGCAGCGCGCCCAGTCCCAGTCTTTAAACCCCTCCTCAACCGGCTCATCGCCTTCGTTGGCGTCCATTAGGCATGGCCCTGCCAGTCTAGGTTGGGGTCGTCCATTTTTACGTGCACACGCGAGCAGGGCGCGATGGGGCCCCAGCGGTGTCGTCCCTCGTTGTCTAGCGAGGTCACAAAGGTAGACAGCCCTTCGGGCTTCACAGTGATACGACCCCGCACGCGCTTGGGCAAGGGGACGTTGATCTCGTCGATGTCAATGGTTAGGGTCTCACCGTTCCAGTGCAGGCTGCTAGGCCCTATTTGGAAGTGTTGTGCACTGCGTTGAATGTGTTTTTGTCCCCGCTCCGTCATGGTCCAGCGTTTACCGCCACGACCGTATAAAGCGACATTGATTGCGCAGAAATTTTCTGGATTGACCTGTGCACCTTGGCGTCGTCTAGCCAGCGCGTAGTAGGGCGAAAACACGCTCCCAACAAAGGCGATGACGGTGACGCCGTATTGACCACAATCACTTAGCGCGTCGACATACCACCAGAGATAACCACCCGGCGGGACGGGCTGGTCAAACCGAGGTCCGCCATCAGCGTCGCGGCCGCCAACCGTCCCGACATGGCTGCCATCGGTACGCCCGGGCCAGGATGTACGCTGCCCCCTGCCAAATAAAGACCCGCTACTTTGCTGCGCGCAGATGGGCGGGCAAAGGCCGACAGCCATCCGTGTGTCGCTTGGCCATAGAGCGCGCCCGCGCTGCCCGGGAAGAGCTGAGCAAAGTCCTGCGGTAGCGTGCGCACCACTTGGTGTGGATCGGCCTCCACCTCCAAGCCACACCGTCTCATCATGGCTAAAGCGTTCAGTTCCCATTCGTGTATCTCCGACTCATTGGGTGGTGGTCTATCGCCGTTGGCGGGTGCATTGACCAGACACAACAGTTTCTCTAAATTTGAATGTGGCAAGCCGTCATCGCTGCGGTCTTGTGCGCACACGTACACCGTACCCTGCGCAGGCAGTTGGTGTCTGCTAAAAATGTCATCAAACTCCCGCTTGTAGTCGCGGTTGAAGAAGACGTTGTGCCTCACCAATGGAAAGCCACTGGTGCGTGCGTGCATAGACAAGGTGACAGCCGACAAGGATCTTTGCGCACGCACACGTGCCGGGAAATAAGCGCTGAACGCTTGGCCTAGCAAGCCATCGGCAAGCGCGCCCACATCACCATTAAAAACCACATGATCGGCCTCGACCACCTCACCCGAGCGCAGTTGTACGCCGCTGACGCGGCCACCGTGCATTTTTATTTCTTCGCAGTGTTGGTTATACCGCGCGGTCACGCCGGATTGCTCGCCCAGCTTGGCTAGCGCCCGAGCGACTTGGTGCATCCCGCCTGCCACCGACCACACGCCGTCCATTTCCACTTGCGCGATGAGCATCAGCGTAGCGGGTGCCGACCACGGTGATGACCCGCAGTAGGTGGCGTAGCGTCCAAATAGCTGTTGTAAGCGGGGGTCATGAAAATGTTTCCCCAAACTGCGCCACAAGCTCGCGAATGGCCCCAACCCACTCAGCGTGGCGAGCCCGCGTGGCCCCAAGTCTGACATCATGCTCAGCAGGTCAGGGCGCTCACTGCGGATGTACGGTTTTTCAAGGGTGTCGTAGAGTCGCTGCGTTTGTGCGCAAAAATCTAAAAATCGACGCGCCTCTTGTGGACCACTGAACTGGGCGATGGCATCCGCTGATTGCTGTGTGTCGGCAAACAAATCCAATCGCTGGGCGTCCCCATCCCACGCGTGGCGGGCGAGGGTGTTCAGCGGTTCCAACTGCAGAATTTCGCCGAGAGAGGTCCCTATTTCGGCAAGCATTTGGTCAAACACCCAGCGCATGGTGAACACCGTTGGACCCGAGTCAACCCCCACGCCATCGACGCTGACTTGGCGAATTTTTCCGCCGGGTGCACTGGCCGCCTCTACCAAGGTCACGTCGAGTCCGCGGTGCGCAAGCACCAAGGCAGACACCAGTCCACCGATGCCAGCGCCAACCACGACAACGCGATGTCCTTTGGCTCCTTTAGCCATAGTGCTTGCCCTTCCATTGGCCACTGAGCGTCAAGGGGCTAAAGCGCGCAAACATCGATTCGAAGAAATAGCCGTGTTTCGCGGCAGCTTGAATGGCGGTTAAGTGGGCACCCGATCGGGCATAGGCGTCCATGTGTGAGACGCTATCCCAGAGAGTGAAGGTGGCTTGTCTGAGCAGCGGCGCTTCGCCTAGCCCGACCGCGAGTTGGCAGCCCTGGGTGTGGTCGAGCGCGGACTGCGCGGCGGGCGCATAGCGCCAAAATGCAGCCGCCTTACCCATGCGTATGGATGCCCGCGTCAGCGCTGCGATGGGTACGTCAACGGGAGCTTGGCCGGCCACTGCCAGCGATTGTCCATCCCAACTCCCTCGGCACGACCACGCCTGCATCGTCATGCTGAAAAACTCTTGAGAGCGGGCTTTATAAGCCTGTACCAGCGGACTACGGTCTATAAAGGCGTGTGCGGTTTGCAGCGACGAAAACAGCGCGAACACGCCTTGACGCGATGCGCTGGGCTTTAGCCCGAAACCACCCTCATAGCCGCTACCCAAGACTTTGGCGAAAAGTAAACCGTCCGTGCGTCGCAAAGCGCGTGGTCCTTGAACCATGCGTGACCAACCCCACAGGCGATGCGTTGGGGCAATATCAGCAAGTAACAAGACGGCAATCTGGTCATTTTCGCTTGCGGACTGAATGGCGTTAATGGTTGGGCTGTTCATAAAAAAAGGGCCTGTACCCGTTACGGTGCAGGCCCCTTGGCACGTCACGGTTTAAGGCTTGCTTACCGATTGGAGTTCAGGGTAGTGCTTGGCCATTTCTGCACCGTACAGCGGTTTGAACGCGCCTTGGTGGCAGGTGCTGCAGTTTACTTTAGCCACATCACCCTTGACGCCCAATCGTGAGGGTGGGAACTGATCAGTCAACGGAATGATGTAGTCGTTGTTGATCTCCCGCGCCATCCGAATACCATGCCAAGCGGTGACCCGCTGGGGACGGGATTCTGCCCATGAGTCAAAGCTGCGGGTGTTATGGCAGTAGGTGCAGTTCACGCCCAACGAGTCGGACATGTGCATCATCAGCGAGTAGGTGTGCTCGGCTTGCTTTAACGACGCCCGGTTAGCGTTGGCACCGATTCCCGCCATCGCTTCATTGCCGTTTACCCGGATTTCCTTGGCATCCTTTAAGTAGGGCGTGAACGGGTCGAACGGCAGTGATGAGAGGCCCGATTGCACCGTTGCAATGTTTTGACCTGCCAAGTCGCCCAGCAGGCTGGACGCGTACTTTCGGTCTTTGGGCGCGGTCCAAACTTGCGTTGGGATGTTATTGCCACGGTGACAGGTGTAGCAGGTCACGCCTGTCTCAGCAACGTGGCCCTTCCAGTCCTGATTGACCTTTTGAGTCATCTGTATCATGCGACGCGCCACCACCTTGGTGTACTTGGAGTCCTCCGCAAAGTTCTGGACATTGTGGCAGTAAGCACACCCCTCCTTGGGCGCCACCCATTCGGTAATGGATGTCATATGTCGGACAAATTGCCCCACACTGAGGTCACCCAATACCTGAACGTTTTGGTAGATCTGACCAGCTTTAGGGCCGTCGGAGACGCCGCTGGCGCGGGCACAGGTGCTTGGTTAAGCGCCGCTTCTTTTGCCAATGTCCGTGGGTTATAGATTTGCTCCATGCCCGTGCCACGGTAGCCGGTTTGAACGGTTGTTATGGGGGGTCTTTCGCAGGCTGACAGCGTGACCACCGCTGCCAGTATCAAGGCGATTTTAGAAATGATTTTCATTACTTCGCTCCCATAAGTGCCGGGTCCATCACCACAGGACCGTCCAGCGGGTAGGCCGGTACCACGCCGTGTTTGACTGACCACAGATACCAGTTGTCAACCACCGTACCGGTTAACAAGATGCCGATACCGCCCACCAAGGGAGACAGAACGGCGAACCACCAGGCCCAGCGGTGAATGGATTCCATCGTGGCGTTATAGCCCATGGTCCAGCGCCAGAAGAGGGCGGCGCGCTCGGAAGCCGTACCGCGATCAACAATTTGCTCGATCTCGCGCTCACCGCCGTAGCGTGTAACAGCCAGGATCGTGGCGCCGTGCATCGCAAACAACAAGACAGCACCGTACAAAAACACAATGGATAGTGCGTGGAACGGGTTGTAGAACAGGTTGCCGTAACGCAGTGACAGTGCGGAGACCCAGTCGAGGTGAGGGAAGATTCCGAAAGGAACCGCCTCAGACCAACTACCCATCATGATGGGGCGGAAGAAGCCACAGACCAAGTACAACCAGATGGCTGCTGCAAACGCCCATGCGATGTGCGTGCCAAGTCCCAACTGTCGCGCTCGTCTATAGGTTCTAGCCCACCACAAGATGATGGATGCGGTCAGCATAAAACCGACAATCAGCCACCAACCACCTTGTTCCAGTGGGGGGAAACTCAGGCCATAGGCGGGTGGTGGCGGCTCAAGTGCCAGCCAGAACAATTGCCTAACCAATTGGATGGGATTCCAGTCAACCGACGCCAACATATTGAAGCCAATGATGTTGAATGCGAAGATGCCGAGAAGAAGCGATGCAACCCCAAGCGAGCCTAAATAAACAGGACCGATTTGTGCGTTTCCAATGCGACCAAGGAGGTGAAACAGAAACGGTTTCCCGATTCGCTTGTCGTCATCGCGGGGTAGTTCTACGCCTTCGTGTACAGGCCCGACAGGCTGCACAGAGGTGAAAAGATTTTGATATTGAGCCATTTCAATTTCCTCTTTTTTATCAAGTGCGCCAGATGGGCATGTTGAGCCACCAGCTCCACCACTCAGGCCAGGCGCCTGTCCAGAAAGGTCCGCTCACAACGATACAGACGATACCGAACCACACCCCAGCGAGTGCCAAAAACAGGCCGAGACGGTGAATACCTAATGTGCCCACCGAGTAGCCGATGAGGTCGCGGAAGAAGGTGTCCTCATGCTCAGGCGACTTCACAACCTCTCCCTTGCCAGGGTTAGTCGCGGACAACACCAAGCCACCATGCATTGCGAGCGCCAAGACGGTTGCAAAGAACAGGCTGGCAGCAATCATGTGCCACGGGTTGTAGTGAAAGTGCAGGTATTGGTAAGCGGTATTGCTCACCCAATCAAGGTGGCTATAAATACCGTAGGGAAATGCGTGACCCCATGCGCCCATCAAAACGGGGCGAATGACTTGCAAGCTCACATAGGCCAAAATAGCCATGCCAAATGCAACGGGTACGTGCAGTCCCATGCCTAGCTTGCGACAAATTTCAACCTCTCTTAGAGCCCAAGAGACAAATGCGCCAATGGCACAGACCGTGATGAGCTGCCACAGGCCACCTTCCATCATCGGCGCCAAGCGCAATCCGTAAGAAATATCGGGTGGCGCGATACTGATCTGCCACAGGTTCCAAGTTGGACCCATCGCAGCGCCCCATAAAATGAGCACGGTGCCGGATAGGACAAAAAATAGTGTCGTGATTCCAAAGAAGCCGACGAAAAACGGACCGACCCAAAAGTCAAACAGGTCCCCACCAAATAGCGTGCCTCCGCGCACCCTATATTTGCGTTCAAAACTTAACATGGACATGGTTCTATCCTCCGCCCAATTGACTGGTTTAAAGGTCCTGCAGGCTTCATAGTAAAAGTCTCAGAATGACAGGCGCATCGTTCAAAAAGAGCGAAGTGCGCCTGTCCAATAAAGGCTTAACGTCTTTATTTCTGCGGCAGAGCCGCATTCTGCTGCTGGATTCTCGCCGCTGCGGCCTGAGCCGTATCGGGATGCCAGCTGTTGATGTTGTATCGATCGCCACTGATCTGGATCAGATGAATCGACGTTGAGATAAAGGCAATCATGAGTCCGGTTAGGACGATGGCCTTGCGGGGATCTATCACACGCCAAATGCGCCACATAGTAATTTCCTCTCTTAACACAATTGAGAAATGACGGTATCCACTGAAGCTCTCACGCCTTCAAATATGGACTGGGAACCTTCTGCACCAGGAAGCCAGTTGCGCCAGTTAAGAAACAACAACTGCCCGGTCAAAGCAATTGCCCCGAACAAAATGAAAAGCAACCCAAAAATGGTCCAATAACTTTGGTAGTTGTCATTGGGAACCTCATTCGAATCTCTGTAAGTTGAATCAGTCATAGATACCTCAGTTGTTTGGTTTTTTTAGAACCAGGGACGCCAGATCCACACCAAGCTGTGGGCGAAAAACGCCCCAGCCGCCCACAACAAGTACCCCTGGACGAAGTACGTGTGGAACTCTTGGGCTTCTGCGTCCGACAGCCCCGAAGGGTTAGCTGCATCAGTCATAGTTAGTGCCTCTCTCAAAATGCCTTGCGGCGACTCCCTGCGTCCTTAAGGACACAGGACGAACTGTGTTGGCAGTAACGCCGCCACAGATGGACCCCCAACCGAAGTTGGCGGATTGGACGTGTAGGCAAAGCCAACGTACATCTTTCATGCATGTACTCCGGCATTTGCCTGCCCGAACAATTCTGTAAATCGCTTCGCATCAACCTGCGAGCGACCTGTTTCACGCGCATCACGCTCGGCTTGATCGCGAAAACGCTTCGCTGCCGAGATGCGCACCAATATCGGCTGCTCTTCGAGCAACGCATCCAAGCAGTCTTGAGCTGCTGGCTCCCATGGCATGTTGGACGTGGGTACTGAACGCCCCAAGGTGCCGTCGATCTTGTCCATCTCTGTGCCCAGTGGCAGGATGTGAAAGAGGGCGTCGAACAAGCCGTTGCAGAACTCTTGAATGATGTACGTCGCGCCGGCGTAGCCCATGAAGGGGGTACCGGTATGACGTCGAATGATGGGTAATGGGAAGCTCGCAGGAATGAAGCTCGTCTTCATCATTCCGCCGCCGCCGCATTCGGCAAGATAAATACGCTCGTTGTAGCTACCGTAAAGAACCAAGGGGGTTTTTTCGGTTACGAGCTTTCTCACTTCCACGTTGTCGGTTTTGCCACCCGCTACACGTGAAATTGCAAAATTACAGGGCAGGCCCATCTCGTCTTCTAGAAAGTGACGGATGCCGCGGGTATACGTCTCGTTGGCCACCACGCCAAAGTTGGCGGTGCCAAAAAAGTCTTGCGTCACCGAGCGCCACAAGTCCCAAATGGGCTTGATCGTGGTGTGCTTCTCGCGCTCAATAAAGGGCTCTGGATCGAGGTCGAGTAATTCACCGAGTGAGCGCAAAAACTTGGTGGTGCTGTGCAGCCCAATCGGCGCTTGTAAGTAGGGGCGCTCCAAGGCTTCGCACAGCATGCGACCAAACTCACGGTACATACAAATATTGACATCGGCCTCGACCAAGCGCGAGACATCGGCGAGGTGTGAGCCCAGCGGGAACACCATGTTGACGTCTGCGCCGATACCTTGCACCAAGCGGCGAATCTCTGCGAGATCGCTTGGCGAGTTGAACGTGCCGTAACTGGGGCCTATGATGTTGACGCGTGGACGTTCGCCGTCTTTGCGTACGCGCTTTGGCACACGCTTCATGCCGTATTGCTGCCACAGCCAGTACATGGCGCGGTTGGCACATTGCCATTGGTCTTCGTCAATGGTGCGCGGTAAGAAGCGCTGCAGGTTGGTATCTTCAGGCGTGACGCCGCCACCAATCATCTCGGCAATAGAGCCCGTGACCACGACCGAGGGGAGGTGGGGGTTGAGCGTGGCGTGTGCACGCCGCATGGAGCCCTCGGTGCCCTCGCGGCCAAGCTGTTCTTCTGCCAAGCCGGTGACGACGATGGGTAACTCATGTGGCGGCAAGGCGTCCGTGTAATGCAAGACCGATGTCACGGGCAAGTTTTCGCAACCGACGGGGCCGTCAATAACAACTTGCAGGCCTTTGATCGCTGTGAAAACATACACAGCGCCCCAGTAGCCACCCGCGCGATCGTGGTCAAGGACTAGCATTAGTTCATTGCCTCCGCGTTGAGTTTCTTGTTTTTCTTTTCAAGCTGACGCTTGGTTTCTGCTTCAAACTCTGGGCGCATTTGTGGGATGCCATTCGCGCTTTCCCAAACCCCTGCAGCATGGCCAGAACCGGTGTCACCGAAGAAGGCCTTCATCTCGTCAAAGCGGTTCTTGTTACCGATGGCCGCGTTGATCACCTGTGCCAGCGAGCCGGCGCCGGCGGGACCCATGAGAGGACGCGCCGAGATTAAGTTGGTGAAATACAGGCTGGGAATGCCTAACTCTTTGGCCGCTTGAACCACTGGCGTTGTGCCAATGGCGAGGTCAGGCTGCCATTCCTTGATGGCACTAAGATCTTGCTCAAGCGAGGCGCGGTATTGGACGTGAACGCCTTTGGCTTGCAGCCACGCGCAGTCGTCGGCGCTCCAAGGTGTGCGTGGGCAAGCGGTGCCCACATAGCGCAGGTCTGCGCCACTCTCCACGAGTAGGCGGGCCACCAGCAACTCGGATCCCTCGTAGCCGCTGAGGGTAATGCGGCCCTTAATCGGCGCTTGCGCGACAGCGCCTTTGATCGCGGCCAACATGGCGTTTTTAACCATGTCAATTTGAGCTTGTGGCACGTTGGCGGCTTGGCCAATGGCCTGGAGCCATGCTTCTGTTCCATCGTGCCCGACGGGTGCGGAACCCACAACTGGGCGACCAGCGGTCTCGAATTCGCGGATGCTGGCGGTATAAAACGGATGGATGGCCGCGACAGCGGTGCAGTCAAGCGCTGCGTAGAGCTCACGCCACTCGCGTGTGGGTACCACAGGCCCAGCGGCTAAGCCCATGGGTTCGAGCATGCGCCCAATGATGATGGGGTCGGCTGGGAACATTTCACCCAATAGGGTGATGGTGGGCTTGTCGGCCACACCCGTGCGAGGCGCTTGTACAGGGCCGGCTTGAATTTCTTCACGGGCGTACTTCAGCATGGCGCCAGCCAGAATATCTTTTGCTTCCGCATGGGTGGGGACACCAAAGCCCGGTACATCAATACCGATGATGCGAACCCCATTGATCTCTTTGGGTAACAACTGAAGCGGCACACCACTGGCGGTCGGTACACACAAGTTGATGATCACGATGGCGTCGTACTTATCGGGATCCGCCTCCGCGTAGACCGACTCGCGGATATCTTCAAAGAGCTTGCCCGTTACCAAAGACTCTGAGTTGAACGGAACATAGCCGACGCTGCGCCTGGCTCCGTAAAAATGAGAGGTAAACGTGAGTCCGTAAACGCAACAGGCCGAGCCCGATAAAATCGTGGCGGTGCGGCGCATACGCAACCCAACCCGCAACGAACCAAATGCGGGGCACATGCTTTGGGGTTGGTCATGCGGGCCAGCCGACGGATCGACGGGGTAGTCTTTCGCGTACTGTGCAAGCACCTCAGACTTGCCCGCAGCACTCGCTGCCGCCAGCATTTTTTCGCCGCCAGCGTGGCAGCCCATGCCGTCACCATCCAGCGTCGTGCCTACGGCCGGGTTGGCCGTTTCGGATGACGCGATGATAGGAATGGTTTTTGCCATGCTGTTAGACCTCGTCGTAGACCACTTCAAGCGTTGGCTTGCTGGTGTCTGTCTTGCCGCACATATCGAATTGGGTCGCAGGCTCTAACACCACATCGCGTCCAACGGCGGAGGCTGCAAACAAGCCCAACAACTCGTCTTGCGACATGGGGTTTGGACGGATAGGCTGCGAGGTGGCCACGTTCTCAGCCAGCTCTGCAAACATAGGACCCCACGTGGAATCAGGGCGACCAATGATTTCGTAGCTGGCGCTCTTGCGCCGAATATCCTCGTTGGCTGGGATGGTGGACAAAACGGGGATGCCGACGTGGGTCGCAAAGTTGGCCGCTTCGCCGGTACCGTCATCACGGTTGATCACCATGCCGGCTACCCCGACATTGCCTCCGAGTTTGCGGAAGTATTCGACGGCGGAGCAGACGTTGTTCGCGACATACAGGGACTGCAGGTCGTTACTGGCAACGACAATTACTTTTTGACACATGTCGCGTGCAATCGGCAGGCCGAAGCCGCCACACACCACGTCGCCCAAGAAGTCGAGTAAGACGTAGTCAAAACCCCACTCATGGAAGCCCAGTTTTTCTAGCAGCTCGAAGCCGTGGATGATGCCGCGTCCACCGCAACCGCGACCGACCTCGGGTCCACCGAGTTCCATGGCGTAGACGCCGTCACGTTTGAAGCAGACATCGCCGATGGATACGGCCTCACCAGCCAGCTTCTTTTTAGACGAGGTTTCAATGATGGTTGGACAGGCACGGCCGCCGAAAAGGAGGCTGGTGGTGTCACTCTTTGGATCGCAACCAATAAGCAAGACCTTTTTGCCTTGCTGCGCCATCATGTAGCTCAGGTTGGCGAGGGTGAAGCTCTTGCCGATACCGCCTTTGCCATAGATGGCAATAATTTGCGTTTCCTTGGTTGGGGCCTCCGTGCTAACGGGGTCTGTTGGCTGAGCGGCTTCTGTGCGCAGCCTATCCACAAATTGGATACTTTTCTCGGTTGCGTTGTTTTGTGTAGTCATGCGTTAGTGCTCCAGTCCAGNACCATCTTGAGACAAGAAATATCACCAAAAGCGGTTTGATACGCTTTAGTGGCGGCGTGGGAATTTTCGGTATGTGTGATCAAACCTGCGAGGGACAAACGTCCGGTGTTGACCAACTGATTGACGGCAAGTAAATCGGAGCGAGTCCACTCAGATGCCATGCGGATACTGGGCTCACGGCCAAACGCGTTGGCGTGAGAGAACTGCAATGTGTTTCTATAGAAACCCGCCAGCACGATGTCACCGCCTGGTTTGATTTTTTGTAGCCAGAGATCTAAATCTGTGGCATCGCCTGAGACGTCATAAATCGCTTGGTAGTCTTGGCGCGGATCGTCGGATGGCCTGATCACGTTGTAGCCATCGCCTGCTGTGGCGCGTGCCTCTTGTGTTTCCCAAACAGTCGGTGCGGGAAAGCCTGCTGCAATGGTTAGCCGGGCAAGCAAACGACCCATGACGCTATGACCAATGATCAAGTCTGGCGGTGTGAAGGCCGCGTGACGTCCGCCGCCTGAGACGGCATGGTAAGCGGTCGCAGCAAGCGCCATCAGCACCGCGTCAGCTCCGAGGTGATCCGCAACGGGCAGAACATCTTTTTCTGACGCCACCAGCCGAGAAGCGGCGGCACCGTACAGACTCGTGACGCCTGAAAAGCAGTTAGCGCCAGAGACGAATACGGCCTGGCCCTCTTTGAGGTCCATGTCGTCACCCGCACGCACCACGCGCCCGACCGTTTCGTAACCTGGCACGAGAGGGTAGTGCAAGCCCCGAACGCGGGGAAGGCTACCGTCCCAGAGCATGCGCTCCATTGCCGTGCTGATACCGCTGTATTGAACAGCCACTTCAACCTGACCCGCTTGCACGGTAGGCAGCGCGAGTGTCCCTAAGGACAGGTGTTGTGGACTATCAAAAATGACGGCGGCGGCTTTCATGGATGTATTCTTTACCTTACAGTCGTTTGTGTCAATGAAGATTTACATAAAATCAGCATATATAGGGTAATCACTTATTTTTGCGACCAGCCAAGAGCTGTGCGTGTATGGGCAAACTGTTGGGTACGCGGGCCACGTCTTCGAACCCAGCCTCTGTCATCAGCCGCATCAACTCCTCGGGTGTACGCAGACGCCCAGCGCCCATGGCAAGCAGATAAAAGTGAAAGTAGGCATCGGTTTGTGCAGCGCCAGCGTGCGTAGCGGACTGGGTTTGTGCCATGGGCTCCGCGAGTAGCAAGGTGCCGCCGATTTCCAAAGCCGCGTGGATTTTTACGAGTAGTTTTTTAACGACGTCATCGGGGTGATCGTGTGCAACCCGCAACAACGTGACCACGTCAGCACCTTTAGGTAGGGGGTCATGTAAAAAGCTGCCGGGGTGCAACTGCATGCGCTCGCTCAGTCCCATTGACTGAATATGCGCGTCCGCAAGTTGTAAGACGGGTGGCAAGTCAAAGAGCTTTAATTGCAAGTGCGGTGCATGCATCGCCAGCTCACTTGCGAAGCGCGCTTTGCCTGCACCAACGTCCAGCACGCACCTGTGGGCGCTAAAGTCGTAGGCGGACAAAATCTCTTGAACAACGAAGCCCTGGGATGCGGCCATCAGGTCGGAGTACCGACTGAACTTTTCTTGATCTGCGCGCTCAGCGGCTTGCACATCGTGGGCATAAGGCCAGTAGTCAGCCATACTGCCATTCCACGCGTTCTTGAGGAAGCCGAGCGGGTCTTGCATGTCGCGATACAGCAAGTCGTTGTGCTCAACCATGGCGGCAACTCCGGTGTGCAAGGCCAAGGGAACGCCCAAGGGGCCAAGGCCAAAGCGGCCATTGCTTCTGCACTCCAATAGCTCCAATGACACCGCCGACAANAACAAGCGCTGCAGCGCAGGCTCGGGTAGGTCAACGCGCTGGGCAATTTGCTGGAGATCCGCTGGCGCTTGATGCAACATGCGGAACAAATCNAGNCGNACACAACCNAGTAAGACTTGGCTGTAGACAAAGCCGGACATTAAGTCGAATATTTTTTGCGTCCGCCGCGTGGTGATCCAGCGGGTGAGTGGTGTTAGCAAGGACCACTTATACATTTTTGGGCTGGTATATAACCGCTCCAACCACTGCAGAAACCGGTCATGCCACGGCGTGACGTCGCGCATGGTTTGCGAAAAAGTCGAGACATCTATCGGCTGTGTCATAGGGCAGTTTTATTGCTCGTGGCGCCTTGCAAAGTGCGGGATTTTTTGGGCTTAATCGCCTGGGATTTCGCACTGCGCTTACGAAATTGGTTGCACATTGATTTCGGCACTAAGCGCTCTGATTCGCTCAGTACCAACTGGCGGAGCATGTCTCTGCACGCGCAATCAGGAATGGACGCGCCGGCTTTCGCAATCAACGCGTCGAAGTGTTGAACCGCGCCGTCCAAACCAAGCGCCTGTGCGGAACTGGGGCGTTCATTGATCGTGTCCTGTCCTGCGGGTTTGCCCAAGCTAGCGGCGTCACCCAATACGTCGCGTATGTCGTCGGCGACCTGATAAGCCTCGCCCAAAAACGCGCCTAACGGCGCCCATGGCGTTGGCGACGACCCGCTCGCGATGGCCCCCGCACAGGTGGCCGAGACAAATAAGGCACCCGTCTTCGAACGCTGGTATTTCGCCAGATCTGCCGTGGTTTCACACTCCCAAGCCTGCCCAGCCACGATGCCATTGGGTATGCCGACACCGGCGGTTAGGTTGCCCATGAGCGCAATCAAGCGCTCAGGATGGCGGGTGCCAGATTGGAGTAACACCTGATAGGCCATCACGATCAAGCCGTCGCCTGTGAGCAGCGCCAGTGGCTCGCTAAACGCCTTGTGCACGGTGGGCTTGCCTCGACGGAAATCGGCATTGTCGAAAGCGGGCATATCGTCATGTACCAGTGATGCGCAGTGCATCAATTCCAGGGCGGTAGCCGCGGCGTCTGTTAGCTCGGGCACATCGTCGCCGCAAGCGGTTGCAACCGCGAGGCACAGCTGTGGCCGAATGCGTGCGCCGCCGTTGAACACGGCGTGTTGCATGGCTTTTTCGAGCCGGGGTGGCGTTCCAACGCCCGCAGCTTGTCTAAAGTTTGTTTTCAATGCTTGTTCAGCGCGGTTGAATAGACTCATAAGTCCCCCGGGGTGGCAAATCGGTGAGAGCCCAAGGAGGCCCCCTGATGTAACTATATCGAGACATTTAATTATGTCAACTTAAAGTTACACATCGGCCATTCAATGCCCACGTATGCCTGTCACAGCGGGGTAAATTCCTGTGGCGGCCGGCGCGTACGCCACGGTTTTTCAGTAAACTGATCGTGTTAGTAATGACAACTAGCCATCTATTAAAAAATTTCTGGGAGAAAACATGAGCGCTCAAACAAAAACCACACGACGCGTCTTTATGATGCAAAACGCCTTGGCATCAGCCGCCGTCTTGTTGGCCGTCGATGCCCACGCGCAAGCCATGGTGAGCGAGTCCGACCCGCAGGCTGCCGCGCTGGGCTATGTGGCTGATACAGCCAAAGCCAACGGTAAAAAATTCCCCAACCACAAGGCATCCCAAGCGTGTAGCGGTTGTGCGCTGTACCAAGGTGGTGCGGGCTCAGCGGCCGGTGGCTGTGGCATCTTCCCGGGCAAGCAGGTAGCAGCCAAGGGCTGGTGCTCTGCGTGGGCTAAGAAGGCCTGATCGGCGAATCTGGGCGCGCCCACATGCGAGGGGGGTAGGCGCCCTTGAATTTTGAAGGGCTTGTTATGCATCCGTCTATCCGGAGTCAAACGATTGCAGATGTGCTGCGCCGAACAGCGACGCGCGTTCCCAACAAAACCGCGATCATTTGCGGTGAGACCCAGTGGACTTATGCGGCGCTGAGTGCCCGCGTCGACCGGTTGGCTGCGGGGCTGCTCGCAACCGGGATACGCCCGGGAGACAGCGTTGCCGTGCTGGCGCGCAATTCGCATGGCTTTGTCGCGATGCGTTTTGCGCTGGCCCGCATGGGGGCGGTGCTGGTGCCTATCAACTTCATGTTGAAGAGCCACGAGGTCGCCTATATCCTGCGCCACTCGGGTGCACGTACCTTGGTAACCGACACGGCGCTGAGTGCCACCGCGCGTGAGGCGGCGCAGATGGAGACGGGCGTGACGTCGTTTATCTGGATACCGTCGGAGGACCCGTCTGACCGTGCGGAGGGCATGACCGACTTCGAGGCGCTGTGTGCATGCCAAGACCCCTTGCCACCTCCTGAGCACGGGAGTGGCGACTTGGCGCAAATTGTGTACACGAGTGGCACCGAGTCCAGTCCCAAGGGGGCGATGCTGACCCATGATGCCGTCCTTTGGCAGTATGCGAGTTGCGTGATTGACATCGATATCAAGGCCGATGACCTGATGCTTCATGCGCTACCGCTTTATCACTGCGCACAGCTAGATGTTTTCTTGGGCCCTGCGGTTTACGTGGGCTGCACCAATGTGATCACGGCGAAGCCAACGCCAGACAACCTGCTCCCCATGCTGGAGCGCTTCCAGGTCACCAGCTTCTTTGCGCCACCGACGATCTGGATTGCGCTGCTGCGCTCGCCCCTTTTTGATGCGGAACGTTTGCATGCGTTGTGCAAAGGGTATTACGGCGCGTCGATCATGCCGGTAGAAGTGTTGCGCGAGCTCTCAAGTCGCCTGCCCAAGGTGGGACTGTGGAACTTGTACGGGCAAACGGAGATCGCGCCCTTGGCCACCATACTGGGCCCAGCAGATCAGTTGCGTAAGGCGGGTTCGTGTGGGCGCGCCACCATTAACGTAGAAACCCGCGTCGTGACGGACCAGATGACCGATGTCGCTGTTGGCGAGGTCGGTGAAATTGTCCACCGCTCGCCACACTTGATGAGCGGTTACTTCAAAGATGAGGTGCGCACCAAAGCGTCGTTTCACGGCGACTGGTTTCATAGCGGTGACTTGGCGACGATGGATGATGAGGGCTATATCACGGTGGTTGACCGTAAGAAGGACATGATTAAGACGGGCGGAGAGAACGTCGCGAGTCGCGAGGTGGAGGAGGCGATCTATGCCTTATCCGCCGTCAGTGAGGTGGCGGTCATTGGCTTACCTGATGCGAAGTGGGTAGAGGCTGTCACGGCGATCGTGGTGCTCAAAGCCGGGGAGTCGTTGTCAGTTGACCAGCTGCTGGCGCACTGTCAGGCGCAGTTGGCTGGATTCAAGGTGCCCAAACGCGTTGAGTTTGTGGACGCCTTGCCTAAAAACCCCAGCGGAAAAGTACTGAAGCGAGAGTTACGAGAGCAACGTACGGCGCAATAGGACTGCAGCAATGGGGCCGCATTAATAGGACGGCCGCAAGCCTGTCTTGCGCGGTACTGGCGGCTGGCCCAACTTCCACTAACCTACGTAAGCGCCGCGAATTTTGGGGCGCGGCTACCTAGGAGCACTGTTTTTTCATGCGCACTTATGACCCGACCGACGTTAGCCTACGGCGTAACCCC
>JGI20154J14316_10002036_pt1 | contig 17463 bp, 13 predicted proteins | sample COG_04_FD_14316 | JGI IMG/M metagenome (IMG submission 14316) | reverse complement strand
CCCTAGACACCGAGTACACTGAACTCGAGGGTGATTTAGCAGCAAGCGAAGGAAATTCACTGCGCAATGCGCCTAAAAACGCTTATTCGTTAAGCGCCATTTTTGACTACCCAGTAGCCTCAGGTAACCTCAACGCTCGCGCAGATTACATTAGCAAAGACGAGGCTTTTCAGGATATTGAAAACCGTGCTGTTGCGGCGATGCCTGAGTACGAAGTTCTCAACCTGCGAGTCGCTTACACCCCAGCGAGTGAAGAGTGGGAAGTGGCAGCATGGATGAAGAATGCCTTGGATGAAGAGTACCTGGCGCATAACTCTGTGATTGCACCACTGGCTGAACTGGCTTTGCCCGCAGCCCCACGCACTTGGGGTGTCACCTTCAACTACCGTTTTGGTAACTAAACCCAGGAGTTAACAATGGTTCGATTACGGCTACCCCCTAATATCGGCCAGCTTGCAAAAAACCAGCGCGTAAAGCGCTGGTTTTTTGTTTTAGCGGCTGTCGTATGTTCCCCTTTGACCTCTAGTGCAGATTCTGTTGATGCGGTGGCTGAGCAATTTGTAGAAGTTGGGCTGCGCTTTCAAAACCACGACCCGCTACCCTATATTTATCTGGGTCCGGAACAGCGGCGTCAAGCCGCTAAAGCAGACCCACAACCACTTGCGGCTACATTGAGCGATATTCGCGCACTTAGAGAGCGCTTGGCAGCGTTGCCAGCAACAGATGATCTGTTGGAGCAGCGCCGTAGACGCGATTTGGCAGAGCGCCTGGTGGCGGTGCAAACCCGCGGTGAGATTCTCAACGGCCAGCCACCGGCCAGCTTTGATGAAGAGACGCAAAAGCTGTTTGGCGTGCAGGCGCCACACTACAGCGAGGCACACTTTCGCGAGTTAGTGGCCAAGCTAGACCGGCTGATCCCGGGTAAAGAGCCGCTGGTAGAGCGTGTGGCGAGCTTTCGCGACCGCTTTATTATCCCGCGCGATAAGTTAGACCGGGTGATTGGCCGCGCTATGCAGGAGTGCCGCGCGCGCACTAGTCAGCAGTTTAGCTTGCCTAGCAACGAGGCAGTAAAACTCAACCTGACAGGCGATATGCCCTGGGTAGGCTTTACCGAATACAAAGGCGACAGCCAGAGTATCGTGCACCTCAACCACGATGTGCCTGTACATATTGAACGCGCCATTGAGCTGGGTTGCCATGAGGGTTACCCCGGCCACCATGTGCATGCATCATTGATAGAGGACCGTTTGATAAAGGGCCGCGGTTGGGTTGAGTACAACTATATCTCGCTGGTCGGTCCACTGGCCGTGGTCGCAGAGGGGGCTGCTAGTTTTGCCATGGAGCTAGCCTTTACACGCCAAGAGCGTATGCAGTTTGAGCGCGACGTGCTACTGCCGCTGGCCGGTCTCTCCGATGAGGGGCTAGAGACCTACTACCATTATGTAGACCTGATCGAGCAACTGAACTACGCCCGTAACGAAGCCGCACGCAAGTACTTGTTTGAGGGCATGCCCCGCCAAGAGGCTATTGAGTGGCTGATGGAGTTTGGCTTAGAGACAGCAGGTACTGCCGCGACCCGTTTAAATGTGATTCACGCTCAGCGCAGCTACGTAGTCACCTACAATTTTGGCCGTACCATGATTGCCAACTATTTAAAGAGTAAAGGTCAAATCGGCACACCAGAGTCGTGGCAGCATTTTCACCAGATTCTGACCACCCCACTGTCGCCACGCGATTTGTTGCCAACCACTACAGAGTAAAGATCTGGCAATATCTCCCGCCGCGGCTGTCCTAGTCGCTGGCGGTTCTGTGGGCTAGTAAATTATGATTATGTCTGCGCTGGGCCTAAAATTGTACCTAATACAAAAAATACAACCCTAAAAAAACCCCTTGCGTTAACAAGAGGTTATCTTTGAATAGTGGCGGACCGGACGGGACTCGAACCCGCGACCTCCGGCGTGACAGGCCGGCATTCTAACCAGCTGAACTACCGGTCCGCATAAACTTTTAAAACTTGGTGGGTGGTACAGGGATTGAACCTGTGACCCTCGCCTTGTAAGGGCGATGCTCTACCAGCTGAGCTAACCACCCACTGAATGAGGGGCGCATTCTACCGAATTGGGATGGGCTGTCAAACCTTTTCTACTGCTATATACATATCTCTTCGGCGGCCCTAATATACGCCCCAATAGAGGCCATTCGAAAGCACAAAAATGCAAATTTACAAAGAGTTTAGTATCGAGGCAGCGCATCGCTTGCCGAATGTTCCAGAAGGGCACAAGTGCTCCCGTCTACATGGTCATTCGTTTCTTGTGACTGTGGCGGTTGAAGGTCCAGTAGGGGAACAATCTGGTTGGATTATGGATTTTGGTGATATTAAAGCGGCTTTTGCACCGATCTACGATCAGCTCGACCACCATTACCTCAATGATATTGAAGGGCTGGAAAATCCTACTAGCGAAAACCTCGCGATCTGGATTTGGCAGCATCTCAAGCCTACGCTGCCACTGCTTAGCTGCATCACTATCAAAGAGACTTGTACCAGCGGTTGTATCTACCGCGGCTAGTGCCCCTCGCCGCTGAACCTAGCTGATCGAGTCAAGTCCCAGACCAGCGCCAACAGCATCAAGCTGATGGGTATGGTGCACAGCAATAACATCTGCTGCCAGCTAATCAAATTCAGTGCCCAGCCTGCCGATAGTGAAGCCAGTGCCTGTAGTGAAAACACCGTTGAGTCATTAAAGGCCTGAGCCTTAAAGCGATCGGATTCTTTATAGCTGGTGGGCAACAGTGCGGTGCCGGCGACAAAGAGAAAATTCCATCCCACACCCAGCAGCACCAACTGCAGCCAGAAGCCATTGACGCTGATATCGTAATAGCCGATGCCAATGGTGGCTCCGTAGCAAGCCAGTCCGGCTGCCATCAAGCCTCTAATGCCCAGCCATCTAAACAGCAGTGGCGCTATTAAAGAGGGCAGAAACATCGCTGCAATATGGCTTTGGATTACCCATTTGGTATCTACCAGCGAATGACCGTAGGTATGGTGCATGCTGATCGGTGTGCCGGTCATAACAAAGGACATAACTACAAAGGCCACTGCGCCACTGGCCACGGCGAGAACAAATCCACGGCCGCGCAAAATGGTTTTCAATGAGCCTGCGGCTATGGGCTTGCTGGTAGCTTCAATCTGAGCTGGCTTATAGGCTCCTAGAAGCAGTGCGCCACAGACAATGGATAGAGCGCCAAGCCAGAATGAGCCCTGATAGTCCACGGCGGTCATATGAGCGCCCAACACGGCTAACTCTGGGCCAACAAAAGCTGCCAGAATACCGCCAAGCATCACTATTGATGCCGCGCTGGCACCAAACTCAGGCGCTACAGACTCCATGGCGGCAAAGCGCACCTGTTGCAATGCGGAGTTGGTGGTGCCGAGTAGCACTGCAGCCAGGCAAAAGAGGCTAAAGCTACGTTGCTCCAAGGCCAGGCTGGCCATTGCGCAGGCGATGATGCCGAGCCCCATAAAAGCCCAGAGTCCCCATTTGCGGCCCAAGCGCTGCATCACTCTAGTGGCTGGCACAATGCCGGCTGCGGTGCCGCAGATGGTTAGTGCCAGTGGCAGTGTTGCCCACTCTGCCGCCGGTGCCAGGTCACTGCCCACCAGACTGCCCACCAGAATCATCAGCGCCATTATTGATGCTGCTAATGCATTGCTAAGGGTTAAAACCCAGACATTTATAAAGCCATTGGCGTTGCTGTTTTGCATAGGGGTCTCATTGCTCTAGATCGAATATTAAACCATCGGGTACTGCGTTAATTTTTAAACCTCTTTGTTTAGCTACTGAGGCTATGCCGTCATTCAGCGTAGACCTAAGACACAGTTTTGTATATCTAAAGTGGGTTTAGCATGGCGATAATTTATTTGGCTAAATCGAATGGATTTTAATGTCAGTTTAATTTTGACGTACTTAAAAAAATGATTTTTCACTGATAGAAAAAGGCGCGACATTATGACAAATATTGTAAAGCCAACGGTTACAGAAATTGTTTACGATCATATTCTCAATAACCAGGCTGTGGTGGTTGATACAGTGGATGCCTCCATGTCTCTAGACAAGTTAAATATTGATTCCCTGGAAAAAATATCACTGGCAATGGATCTTGAGGAGCATTTCGAGATCGATGTTTCCGATCAGCAAATTGAAGCCTTTGTTACCGTTGCTGATATTATTGACCTTATTCAAATGAAGCTGGCCGCACAGCCTTCAGTGGAAGAGTTGGCAGAGATCCAGCGCTCAGATATAGCCCAACTGGAGCTTGAAGCTGGTGATCACTAGCTGAGCCGTATTTTGAAGACCTAAGCTTGAGTGCCTAGGCCCCCTTAACTGCTGTATACTGCCGCCCTCTATTTGCACCCATTGGTTACATTCAATATTGATATTGAGTAACTCGGGTCTTCAATAATTTAAAGCGCGGTTAATAAAATGGCACAGGTTGGCAGGTTTAATAAATTAGAAGTGGTTAAAGAAGTCGACTTTGGCGTCTATTTGGATGGCGCTGAGCTGGGTTCGATTTTATTGCCCCAGCGGTATATGCCAGAGGATTGTGAGCTGGGCGACTGGATTGACGTTTTTCTGTACTTTGATTCCGAAGACCTGTTAATCGCCACTACAGAAACCCCTAAGGTTGAAGTAGGGCGCTGCGAAATGCTTAAAGTTATAGATATCAATAATGCCGGTGCCTTTATGGATTGGGGGCTGCCAAAAGATCTGCTGGTGCCTTACAGCGAGCAACTCAAGCCTATGGAGGTAGGTTATTCCTACGTAGTCTATGTATTCCATGACCAGGACAGCGACCGTATTGCCGCATCTACTCGTCTGCAGGACTATCTGGCTGAAGAGTCCGTATGGATTAAGCCTCGCCAGGCAGTGGATCTGCTAATTGCTGGGCGCACCGACCTAGGTTACAAAGCGGTGATCAACGATCAGTATTTGGGGCTTATTTTTCGCGATGACGCATTTAGACCACTGAAGGTCGGTGAGCGATTGCCCGGCTTTATTAAAAATATTCGCAGTGACGGTAAGATTGATCTGGTGATTTCTCAGGGAACTCTGCAGGGTGACCACGATCTGGGTGAACAAATTATTGAAAGTTTACGCGCATCAGGTGGCGTCTCAACATTGACAGACAAAAGCCAGCCAGACGAGATATACCGCACCTTTAAGGTCTCCAAGAAAAAATATAAACAGGCGCTGGGTTCACTTTACAGAAGCAAAAGAATTTTATTGAGTGCAGAAAAAATTCAGCTTGTTGAATGATTTTATATTCCCTATTCCACGCCTCAAAAATCATGTTTTGAGGGTTAAACCTGCAATAACAGACTGTTTAAGCGCCGGAGAAAAGGCCGGTGCCCCTGATTTTGCTGATTAGCTGTGCTATCATCCCTGCGTGTTTGTGTAACACAGCTTATTTCAAAGGTCTCATATGGCCTGTCTAAAAAAATCTGAGCCATAGAGCTTAGTAATCAAAATTAGTTTAAATGGATTTAGTTTTTAAACAATGCCTCTCTCTTTGTTGAGGGAAGCTTCAGGGAGTTATTTGAAAAAAAATATGCAATTGCCGAATTTTTTAGGCATTGCGTAGAATAAAATTCATTTTACGGGGAGTTTCAGTATGTATAGAAATAATAGGCTAAGTCTGGCTGTTTCGATTGCCATGGGTGTTTCATTTGCTGGTATAGCAAGTGCAGAACTCGAAGAAGTTATCGTTACTGCAACAAAGCGTGCAGAGAATATGCAAGATGTGGCAGTTGCCATTTCCGCTTTGGGTGGCGATGCACTTAAAGAACTAAACGTGCAAACCTTTGATGAGTATGTTGAATATCTGCCAAATGTTGTCAATGCGGGTATTGGCCCCGGTCAGAAAGAAATTTATATTCGTGGCTCTGCATCCGAGCAGGGCTCAGTAACTGTTTCATCAGCCCAGGGCTCTGCTCCAGGCGTTGCTCTTTACCTCGATGATATGCCGGTTTCCTTTGGCGCTCGCAACCTCGATTTATACGCCGCTGATCTGCAGCGTGTAGAAGTACTGGCTGGTCCTCAAGGCACATTATTCGGTGCTAGCTCGCAGTCGGGTACGGTTCGCATGATCACTAATAAGCCGGTTATCGGTGAGTTTGAAGGTCGTATCGATCTCGGTATTAGCACTACTGCTGGCGGTTCAGACAGCAATAAAATGGAAGCGATGATTAACCTGCCAATTAGCGAAAACGTCGCTCTTAGAATGGTTAGCTACAGTGATCGTCAAGGCGGTTGGATTGATAACGTACCCGCTAGCTTTACGCCAAGCGGTGAGGTGATCGATCGGAACTCTCTAGGTTATGGTCCTTACTTCAAAAACTTCCCGTTGACCACCAAGAAAACTGCTTACAACACTGATTTGGTGCAGGAAGATTGGAACGAAGCAACCTATAACGGCTATCGCATCGGTCTAGCTGCTGATATCAATGAAGATTGGAGTGTTCTGGTTCAGCATGCTTCACAAGAACTTGATGTTGAAGGTTCTTTCCTGGTCGATCCTCGCCTGGGTGATGACAAGTCAGCTAAGTTTTCTCCTGAGCGCAACCAAGATGAGTTTGGTTTGACTACTTGGACCCTTGAAGGTCGCGTATCAAACTTGGACCTGGTTTACACCGGTGGTTACTTGGATCGTGAAGTGGATGCTATTGTTGATTACACCCACTACAACAATGGTGGCGGCTACATCACATACTATATGTGTAGCGGTAATATTTATGCGGCTGATGCGACTGTTGAGAAAAACAGCTGTTTTGATCCTACCAAGCAATACGTTGATAGCAGCGACAATGAGCGCACTACCCACGAATTCCGTGTCAGCACAGACGCAGATAACCGCTTAAGATTGCTCGGCGGCGTTTACTTTAATGATGTTGAAACTAAAACTCTCGGTGAGTTCCAGTACTTCGGAGCCGGTGATACTTTCAGCGAGTTTAACCAACTTTATTACGGTAACCCCGATTACCCAGCCTATCAACTTGGCAACGTCACTGTAGATACTGCTGGTACTAATGCCGGTTCTACCCCTCGTGGACCAGGTACAGTTTTCTATAACGACTTTACTCGTACAGAAGAAGAGATCGCCTTTTTTGGTGAGATCTCCTTTGATTTCAACGACAAGTTTACCGCTTCGATCAGTGCGCGTAAGTATGAGCTTGATACCCAGTTGCAGGGTGCATCAAACTTCTCCTTCGGCTGTCGTTACAATGGTGCTGGTTTAGCTAATCCCTCAACTGGAACCGCTGCCGATCAGACTGTTGATCTCTGTACCAGTGAGAAGTTTAGTAATGATGTCACCGCCCGTCTCGAAACCTTGGGTGGCTATGGTGCCAATCCAGATGATGCCGCTTTCCTTGCTCAGACGAGTCCTTCTGGTGAGAAAGATATGTTCCGTGGTGGTGGTAGCAATGCTGCAACTCTCGCGGCAATTAAGAGTGGCAAGTTAGATATTAGCGACCTTAATGCGGATGGCTCTACTACTGAGAAAGACACTATTATCAAGTTCTCCATGAACTATAACTTGACTGACGATATTATGCTCTACGGTGTTTACTCTGAGGGCTACCGTCCAGCCACTCAGAACCGAAATGCAGGTCGTTTGTCTGCAAATCAGTCTGGTGTCTATGAAGGTTACGTAGTGCCAGCTGTAGCTGTTACTGATACGTTGGAGAATATCGAATTTGGTATGAAAGGTACCTTCTTGGATAATACGCTGCGCTTTAACGCCACTTACTATCAGGCGGATATTGAAAATCTTCAGGTATCTCGTTTCGATCCATCCAATGTTGCGTTCTTAGTCTTTATGGAGAACGTTGGTGATGCTGAGTCTTCAGGCTTAGACGCTGATTTCCAGTGGGCAGCTTCAGATCAGCTGACTATTACAGGTGCGTTTAGCTTCTTGAGCACTGAGATTACTCGTGTGAATGATCAGCTTCAGGGGATTGCAGTTCCTGTAGGCTCTGATCTGCCATTGTCTTCGGACTTCTCTGGTAACCTGCGTGCTCGCTACGACTTCAGAATGGATAATATTGGCGCCGACGCATTTGTCGCAGCTTCTATGACCTACCGTGGTGAGACTCTTGCGGGTATCGTTGGTAGTGCGGCATTTATGGACGACACTGGTTTGTTGGCCTACGGCGCAGCATCTGGCATCGATCTGAACAATGAAGGCGGTAACTTCGGTACAGCTCTGGATTCAACTGGTGCAGTTCCGTTGAACACCCGTTTTGTCAATGAAGCCACTACTACGTTGAACGCTAGCATGGGTATTTCTAAAGATAGCTGGAATGCAGAAATCTTTGTTAATAACATCACTAGTGAAGAGGGTGCCATGGCTCAGACAGCCGGTAAGTTCTCTGCCGAGCAAAGTGTCATGCGCCCACGTACTATGGGCATGCGCTTCTCGTATAACTTTCAATAAGTAATAGCAATTGTTAGACTCTAAAGGGCGAACTTCGGTTCGCCCTTTTTTTTAATCCCGAGAAAACACTATGACTCAAGCACTACCAAAAACAGCTGTGGATATAGATCAGGCACAGAGATTACTGGGAGCAGGAAAGCTTGAGGAAGCACAAAAGCTGATTGATAGTGTTCTTGTAGAAAGTCCGGATAACACTGATGCACTCTATACCTTTGCCGTAATTCAGCGACTTAGAAAGCAGCATCTAGACGCGCTAAAAACCCTAGACCAAGTATTGCAACAACAACCCAATTTAGCGCGAGCCTATCAGGAGCGCGCCCTTAACGAACTGTCGTTAAATAATCCTATGCCTGCGGGCAAGGCCCTAGAGGCCGCAGTTGCCCTAGATCCCTCTCTATTAAAAAGCTGGTCACTGCTGGTGCCACTGTATAGAGCCAGTGGCAGTAGCAAGGTGCGACAGGCCCAGGAGCAGGTCGACTTCCTAAATACTCTGCCCAAGGAGCTTTTAGCGGCGATTAGCTATCTGTCGGCTGATCGTTTGCTGGAGGCAGAGCAAGTCTGTAGAGCCTTTTTAAGAGAGAACAAAACCCACGTTGAGGGAATGCGCCTATTAGCGGAGATTGCCACGCGCAATAATATTCTTGAAGACGCGGAATTCTTACTCGAGAGTGTTATCGCCTTTGAGCCCAATCACCTTGACGGCAATATTCAGTACGCCCATATACTGTTGCGTCGACAGCGCTTTCATCGAGCCTATGATCAGGCTAAAAAAGTCTTTGACAACTATCCACAGGCCAAGGAACGAACCCAGCAGGTTTATGCTTCCGCCTGTTTTGGTGTAGGTCTAAATGAAGAGGCGATCAAACAGTATCTGGAAATGATCGAAGCGACACCGGGTAATCCACAGCTGTATATCTCTCTGGGCCACATTCATAATACCCAAGGTAATCCAGACAAGGCGGCAGAGGCTTTTAAACAAGCCTATGGTCTCAATCCCAACTTTGGTGATGCCTACTGGAGCTTGGCCAATACTAAATCCTACAAATTTGACGATCAGCAGATCAGTGCCATGCAAAGCGCAGAAGACAGCACAGAGACTGCTGAACTGGATCAGATTCAAATTAACTTTGCTCTGGGTAAAGCCTTTGAAGATCGTCGTGATTACCCCCAGGCCTTCCATCATTACGCCAAGGGCAACGCCCTAAAGAAACTCACCACTCATTATCATGCTGGGCAGTTACAGCGCCGAATTGATTCGCAGATTTCGGTCTGTACCAGCGAGTTTTTAGAGTCGAAAAAAGGTTTGGGTAACAACTCGGCGGATCCCATATTTATTGTTGGCTTACCGCGCTCAGGGTCGACTCTATTAGAGCAAATTCTGGCTTCCCACTCGCAGGTGGACGGCACTATGGAGCTGCATAATATATTGGACTTGGCTAAGCGGCTGCGTGGGCGAGACAATGACAATGACGAAAATCCCAGATACCCGCAGATAATTACTGAGCTGGATGACAGCTATTTTGAGCGTTTTGGCGATCAATTTATGCAGGACACTCAGGTCTATCGAGAGTCGGCGACTTTCTTTACCGATAAGATGCCAAATAATTTTTTCCATATTGGCCTAATTAAGCTGATATTGCCCAATGCCAAAGTGATTGATGCTCGTCGCCATCCCATGGCCTGTTGCTTTAGTGGCTTTAAGCAGCTCTTCGGTGAGGGCCAAGAATTTTCCTATGGCCTTGCGGATATAGGCAACTACTACCGTCAATATGTGAAGCTTATGGACCATTGGGATCAGGTGCTACCGGGCTTTGTGCTGCGTGTGCAGCATGAAGATGTGGTGGAAGACTTGGAAACTCAGGTACGCCGCATTCTTGATTTCTGTGGTCTGCCTTTTGAAGACGCCTGTTTGGATTTTCATAAAACCGAACGCAGTGTGCGAACGCCCAGTGCCGAGCAGGTGCGCCAGCCAATCTACAAAACTGGACTGGATCAGTGGCGCAATTTCGAAGAGCACCTGCAACCCTTGGTCGAGGCTCTAGGGCCTGATATCTTAAAATCTTATCCGGTCGATGAAGCATGATAGTTTCTCACGCTAAACAATTTGTCTTTTTTGCAGTGCCTAAAACTGGAACTCATGCGGTTCGAGAGTTGCTGAGTAGTCATAAGGGCCCAGATGACTGGGAACAGCAAATCTTATTTGGTGAGCAGATTTCGCCGATTCCAGAGATAGCAAAAATTCAACATGGGCATATTAGTGCTCAGCAGATAGCGCCCCATCTTGAAAAAGCGGTGTGGGATAATTACTTTAAATTCGCTATAGTCCGAAATCCCTTCGATCGCTTTATCTCTGTGTGCTTTTTTTTAAACCGTCAAAATCCCAAGTTTGTTGAGACACCGCTGCAGTGGATGAAGTCTGCGATCGTAGTGCCGCGCTTTCGTCGGAGAGTCTTAGTTGCACCCCAGTATCTGCAGTTAACTGATGCTCAGGGCAATATAGCCATGGACTATGTGGGTCGTTACGAAAAGCTGCAGGATTCAGTGGATGAGATCTGTGGCAAGTTACAGATTGAGTCGACGCCATTGAAAAAGAAAAACGCCTCAGAGCACCAACAGTATCGTGAGTACTACGATGACGAGCTGAAGTCTATGGTCGGGAAATTCTATCGAGAAGATCTCAAGAGATTTGGCTATTCGTTTTAGTTTAGGCGGTTTTAGTTAAGGTGGTTTTAGTTAAGGTAGCTTTGGACTAGCTTTTGTTAGTGTAGTCATCCATCTGCTCAACATTAAAGGCCGCATGGATCAAGCGTCGCATGATGATCGGATTGATTCCCACCTGATTACTGCCGTTCACTAGGGCTCTAGGATTGGCATCAAGCTGATGTGCAGCGCGGCCCAAGAGTTCACGATACTTTATCCAGCCAGCTTCTTGATAACCATGAAGATGCCAATTTTCACGCCAGTCTTTGGCCAAATCTAGCAGTAAATACTTATATCTCTGCGCCAGCTGGGGATCATTCTCTGGATTGCTTTCAATATCAGCAATCAGCTCGTTGGCAATGGCTTCCAGCTCTCCCGGTGCCATCACCGGTGCAATATTAAAACGCTCGGTCGCAATGCCGGTAGGCTGACCTGGCTGATAGCTGTGGGATTGCATTTTAGCCTTTAGTTGCGGGCTATTATCTTCCACCCCAAAGGGCTCCATCTCGCGCACAGTCTGCCAAAAACGTGACGAACCTGAAGTGTCTATAACCAGATGAACCCGATCTTGGTCGCTGGCATTGATAACCTTGTGGCGACGCCAGGAGTCAAAGATCCAGCATTCCCCAGCGCGCATATGAATTGCCTGGTCACCGCAGTGAAAGATTACCTGTGGGTTAGTGATAATCGGGATATGAATTCTTACTCTGCTATACCAGTGGTAATTAAAATCCACATGTTCGCTAACCTGAGCGCCGGCATTCAGGCGCATCAGCCTTGAGCGGGCCAAGACCTCGCCAAAACTGCCCATTACCTGCTGTAGATAGTCACAGCTGAGTAAGGCTGGTGTCGCTGCCATAGGGCCATCGAAATCATTGTTGCGCTGGCCATTGAGCGAGATCAGTGGAATGGCTAAATTACCGGCTAGCTTAGAGGGGTGTTCCATCCAATCCGGGTCGGAAAATTGTGCAATTTCCCGCTGCAATTGCAAGGCATCAAATTGATAGGGGAGTCGAACAAAGGGCTGAGCAAGTTTCATAGATTCAGTCGACTTTAAGTTGTTATTTTTTGCTTGGCATTAATTTATGCGTCACTTTTAATGATATTGAGTATATGCTGCGACCGTTAAGGGCGCAATTGCAGTGATAAAAGCGGCTTACAAATAATCCAATATGGGGGAGTGATTTATGTCAGAAATCAATATGACTGAAAGAGAAATTCAGCAATTGGTAGAACAATGCCTGGTAGCCAATGGCTGCAACACCGACAACGCCGAAGCCCTGGGGCGCACCATCGCCTCAGCCGAGCGCGATGGCAGCGCCTCCCACGGTTTATTCCGCATGCCCGGTTATATAGCCTCCCTGCGCAGTGGCAAGGTCAATGGCAATGCAAATCCGACCGTTACCCGCATCTCTCCCGCAGTGGTCAAGGTCGACGGTGATCATGGCTATGCGCCACTGGCTCTGGAAAAGGGCCGTGAAGCCCTAATTGAAGCGGCTCGCGAGAACGGTATTGCGGCTATGGCTCTGGTCAATGTGCATCACTTTGCCTCCCTGTGGGTCGAGGTCGAGCCCATTGCCGAAGCGGGGCTAGTGGCAATGGCCTTTACCACCTATAAGCCCGCCGTGGTGCCCGCTGGTGCCAAGGCACCACTATTTGGCACTAACCCCATGTGCTTTGGCTGGCCCCGTGGAGACAAGCCGCCACTGGTGTTTGACCAGGCCTCCGCCTCCATGGCCCGAGGTGAAGTGATGATCGCCGCTCGCGATGGACATCCTGTGCCTATGGGCACAGGTGTAGATGCTGAAGGCAATCAGACTACAGACGCGCAGAAGATTATCGATGGCGGCGCACTGCTGCCCTTTGGGGGTCACAAAGGTTCCACTATTGCCATGATGATTGAGTTATTAGTGGCTGGTCTTACGGGCATGGACTTTAGCTATGAAGCCCAGAAAAATGACAATAACGACGGTGGTCCGCCGAATGGCGGCGAATTTATGCTCGCCATAGACCCCAATCGGTTTGGCGATGCTGATGGCTGGTTAAACCACTCCGAGGCGTTTTTAGAGCGCTTGGCGGGGATGGAGGGCGCTCATATACCGGGTAATCGTCGCTATGCCAACCGCGCTAAGAGTGCTGTTGAAGGCATTACAGTCAGTGCCAAGACTCACGCCAGCTGTATTGAATTTATTAATACTGCCGGTTAATTAGACGTTAGAGATTTTCTTTTAAAGCAGAGTCAAAGCGTATTTCTTCACCTGCTGGGGTGTCTCGCGAATAATGGTTTCGATCATTGCCTCAGCGGCTGGAGAGAGTGTCCAGTCCTTGCGCGTAATCAGATAGATCTCACTGGTCTCCGTGGGAATCAGTGGTCTAGAGACTAAATTAGCGGCGGCCTTGGGAATTGCCAGAGAGGGTAGTACCGAGACCCCCAGATTGGATTTGAGCATTGCCAGCAGGGTGGTGATATTGGGGAAATCGAATTTCGACTCGCCTAAGTCTTGGCGGGCTCTCAGGGCTTTGGTGATGCCGGTATCGAGAAAGGTTACCTTATCCAACATCTCCCAGCCAATTGCCCCAGTGCTCTGTGCAAGAGGGTGGTCACGATGACAGATCAATTCCAGCTGGTCAGCAAATAGGGGTGTGAACTCCAGTGCCTTATTGGGGTTCCACATACTGCCGATACCAAAGTCCACTTCGCTGCTCTCCACCCGATGTTGCACCCCTCGGGAACTGTCATCGTCTAGATGGAGTTTAATACCAGGGAATTCTATGGCGAAGGTTTTGATAATGTCCGGCAGTAGATTAGTGGCTACTGAGGGCACCACGGCCATACTGACATGGCCGCTGCGCAGTTCTGAGGTGGCTCTAAGGTCGTAGATGGCACTGTCAAAATCCCGCACCAGACGCTCGGCGATGGGCAGAAAATTCTCACCCTCGGCAGTGGTGGTGACATTGCGAGTCGTGCGCTGCAGCAGCTTCAGGCCAATAAACTCCTCAAGCTGTTTTACGGCTAAGGTGATGGCCGGTTGGGTGCGGGAGAGTTTTTCCGCGGCACGGTTAAAGCTGCCTTCATTGGCGACCACGATAAAAGTGCGCAAGTGTCGAAGAGTGACGTTTAAGTGGTTGATATAAATACCTTTATGGTTATATGGTGACAGGTCTAAGGAACTCCTGCAGCGTTGCAGTTCCGGTACACTCCATAATTTGTCATCCTGAGCGAAGGCGAAGGATCTCCTTCCAGCGGCACCTGTCAGTGCCAAGCGGCGAGTTTTCTGCCAACTGGCTGAGATCCCTCCACTACGGTCGGGATGACAGATTTTGCGGCCGGGATGACAGGCTTTTCCAGGTGGGATGACAGGTTTTGCGGTCCGGATGCCACCCCATAATTTGTCATCCTGAGCGAAGCCGAAGGATCTCCTTCCAGCGGCACCTGACAGTGCCAAGTGGCGAGTTTTCTGCCAACTGGCTGAGATCCCTCCACTACGGTCGGGATGACAGATTTTTGCGGTCGGGATGTCAGGTTTTTGCCGCCGGGATGACAGGCTTTTCCGGTCGGGATGACAAACTTTGGCGATCCGGATAACACACTCCATACCCTGTCATCCTGAGCGAAGCCGAAGGATCTCCTGCAGCTTTACCGCGAATTATTAAACACTAACAATAAATTAATTTAACTTATATATCTATAGTATTTTTTAATTAGATTTATAGCTAAATAAGCATAAGATCAGCGAGCCGCAGGGCGCTAATCGTTTATAACAAAAGGGGAGTCAGCATGAGTCACGAAGTGTTTCAGAACTATATCAATGGTCAGTGGGTTGGTAGCTCAGCAGTAATCGAAAATATTAATCCATCAGACACCAGTGATGTAGTGGGGCATTACGCCAAAGCCACTTCTGAAGATTGCCTTGCAGCCATAGCTGCAGCCAATGCCGCCTTTGCTGGCTGGTCTCAGAGCGGCTTGGAACAGCGCAAGCAAGTGCTCGACTTTATTGGCGCAGAGCTGATTGCGCGCAGCGCTGAAATCGGTGAGATCCTCGCTCGGGAAGAGGGCAAAACCCGCGCTGAAGGCGTTGGTGAAGTCTATCGCTCTGGTCAATTCTTTCAATACTATGGTGCCGAAACCCTGCGCCTGATGGGCGAAAACACCCAGTCAGTGCGACCCGGTATAGACGTAGAAGTGCATCGTGAAGCTCTAGGTGTTGTAGGTATTGTCACGCCGTGGAATTTCCCCATGGCAGTAGCGGCATGGAAAGTGGCTCCAGCCCTGGCCTATGGCAACGCTGTAGTGCTTAAGCCCGCCGAGCTGGTTCCAGCCAGTGCCTGGATATTGGCCGATATTATCAGCCGCAGTGGTCTTCCCGCTGGGGTCTTTAACCTAGTGATGGGCTCAGGCCGGGATGTGGGTGAGACTCTCTGTACTTCCCCTGATATTCAAGCCGTGACCTTCACCGGTTCGGTGGGTGTTGGTCGCCATATTGCGCGCAATGCCATCGATAATATGGCCCGTGTGCAGTTGGAGATGGGCAGCAAGAATGCTCTAGTCGTGCTGGACGACGCGGATATGGATACGGCGGTGAACTGTGCCCTGGCTGGTGGTTATTTTGGTACCGGGCAGAAGTGTACTGCCTCGTCACGGATTATTGTTCAGGCGGGTATCCACGACGCCTTCGTCGAAAAGCTCAGTGCCGCTGTGAGCAATCTGGTTGTCGGTCATGCCCTGGGTGAAGGCTCGCAGATTGGCCCGGTAGTGGATGGTCGTCAGCTGCAACAGAATCTCGATTATATGCAGATCGCTAAAGATGAGGGTGCCGAGCTATTAGTTGGCGGTGAGCGTTTAAACCTTGATACAGAGGGTTTCTTTATGTCTCCAGCGCTGTTTGTGAATACGACTAACCAGATGCGCATTAACCGGGAAGAGGTGTTTGGCCCCATCGCTTGTGTCATCAAGGTAGATAGCTATGAGCAGGCTCTTCAAGTGTCCAACGATTCAGACTTTGGTTTGACCTCGGGCATTATTACCAATTCCCTACACCATGCTGGTCACTTTAAGCGTCACTCTCAATCTGGCTGTGTCATGGTCAACCTGCCCACTGCAGGCACCGATTATCACGTGCCCTTTGGCGGTCGCAAGAACTCCAGTTATGGTCCGAGAGAGCAGGGCAGTTCAGCTCGCGAGTTCTACACCATCGTCAAAACCAACTACAGCAAGCCCTACTAAGCGGGAGTCACTGATGAACAACCATATGCTGATGATTGATGGCCTGCAGTACGTCAATTGGAACCGCGGACTATTCGAACAGGCTCAGCGATCGGGCTTGCATGCCATTCATGTAACCATTGCCTATTGGGAGAACAGTCGCGAGACCTTGGAAAATATTGGTCACTGGAATCGCCATTTTCTTGATCACGGGGATCTGATTATGCCGGTCCATCAGGCGTCAGATATTCTTGAAGCCAAGCGTCTCGGCAAAGTGGGCATTATCTTTGGTTTTCAAAACTGCTCGCCCATTGAAGACGACGTAAAGATGGTGCAGATTCTGCATCAGCTGGGGGTGCGTATTATGCAGCTCAGCTATAACAACCAGAGTCTGCTGGCCACCGGTTGTTATGAGGAGCAGGACGGCGGGATAACCCGTTTTGGCAAGCAGGTCATCAGTGAGATGAACCGAGTGGGCATGATTATTGATATGTCTCACAGTGCCGAAAAATCCACTCTGGAAGCCATAGAAATCTCTCAGCGACCCATCGCCATCACTCATGCCAACCCAACGTTTTTCCATGCGGCGTTAAGAAATAAGTCGGATAAGGTACTCCGTGCCATAGGTGAATCCGAAGGTATGCTGGGCTTTAGTATGTATCCATTCCATCTGAAAAATGGCTCGGATTGCACCTTGCCGGAGTTTTGCCAGATGATTATGCAGACTGCGGAAATGATCGGAATCGAGCGTCTGGGTATTGGCTCGGATCTCTGTGAAAACTGGGATTATTCAGTGCTCGAATGGATGCGTAGCGGCCGTTGGACCATGGGCATAGACCATGGCGAAGGCACAGCTGCCAGCCCTTCATGGCCGCGCCAGCCCAACTGGTTCGCCGGATCAAAGGATATGCGCACAGTGGCTCAGGGCTTAGAAGAGGTTGGCTTTAGCGATACAGATGTGGCCAAGATAATGGGCCAGAACTGGCAGTCGTTTTTTGAGAAATCATTTGTTGGCAAGGCGCGAGCGTGAATAACCCGGTCGCTAAAATGTCAGCCGCTAAAAAGTC
>JGI20154J14316_10002024_pt1 | contig 17520 bp, 18 predicted proteins | sample COG_04_FD_14316 | JGI IMG/M metagenome (IMG submission 14316) | reverse complement strand
GGTATTGATCTCCTCGATGGGGGTATCCACGGCGGCAGCGGTGGCTACGGGGTCGGTGGCTACCTCGACGGGTGCGGCGACAGCGACCTCAGTCTCAGTAGTTTTCTCTTTTTTAGTAGAGCGTTTGGAATCAGTAGTGGGGGCTTTTGAGGTTCTAACCATCTTATATACTAGTATAGCGTGTCTTCTTTATATTCATTCGTAACATATATTATTTAATGCGTAAGTGAAGTGCGTTTATAAAATTGCCTCATATAACCACGGAAGCATGACGCGAGCACTTTGTGATACGCGAGTTAACGACATTAAACAATACATCGCACCTAATTTGCAGTGATCTTCATCGATACCGGTATACGTTAAATTTTCGAATATAGTAACACACATTAATTTTGCATAATTTTGTAAGAACGACTCGCCAACGTTATTGTGTAAAATGTGTAGCATATTTTCTTGTAAAATATTTTGAAATGGATCAAATATACAACATATATTTTTTTTCGTATTTGTACTTAGATTTGCGCGATGCATCCATATATCGTATAATGTTCTTAATAGTCGGGGAAAATATTGTAATGTAAGGCTATTTAACCACGATGAATTAGTATAATTCCCCAGTCTATCGAATTCTATAAATATATTTTGGATTCTGGAATTAAGATTGTCTTTTCTTTTGTATGTAATTTTCAAGTAAAGTTCTCTAAGTTGTGTATTTAATCTTAAATTTTGATATGTAGTTGGGTTATAATATGAATTATTCAATTCAAGATGTGAATATGGATTAGTAACATTTATATTTACAACTGGGGTCGGATTATTGCAAATAATACGACTAGTATTATACAGAGATATACAACGATATACGATGGATGAATTAATAGGTTCTCTGTTATATGGATTTAAAATACTTTTTGTTTGATTACTATGTTTAATATATTGAATGAATGAATTAATATCAAATCCGTATATGTTATTGTTATCATCTATATAACTAAAAAAATCACTCCACGGAATCATTGATACGTGTTCAAGGGATATAAAATCTTTATCATTAATACAATTATTTCTGTTAAATAATGCAGGTCCTCGTAGTTTTATGTTTTGAATAACTAAATGTCTTCGAAAGTGTTTTTGTATTTTTTCACACTTTGTGTTTTTGTNGAAATGTTCCGTAATACGGATGATTAATTCATTCTTTCTACCTGAAATTTTTAGTTTGTTATATTTTGCAATAATTTTAAGTTCTTTGATAATAAATTTTGTCAGGTTGATTTGTTGCGTATTGAAGTCACTATAATGAATATTTAAATGATTTCCGGTGGACAATTCAATATTACTTAGTTCTTTTTTATTCATTCTTTATACTATAACAATATTGTTTTTATATGTAATTGTATCATTATGTGATTAAATTACAGTCAAACCCCTTACCCAAAATATATATATTTTGGATATATTTTTAGAGTAAAAAATTGATTCATATGTTTTGCATATAATTGTATTAAATTAGTTATAATGTCGTCTATTTCTTTAAACTGTGATTCCTGGAACGTGAATGAGCTTCGCTATATGAAGCCAAAGGTCAATGATATGGGCGGTAAGAGTATCAGCGTGATCAGTACCCAAACGAATCGTTCGCTTCATGTTGCGACCCCTGTATTAATGACCTGGGGTATTAGCGATTATGTCAATGAGCGAGGCGAGTCGGATGGAAAGTATACGATGAACCTGAACTTTCCCCTTGACGACAACCAAACTGGCGAGACGAACCGGTTTTTGGACAAGATTATTGAGTTTGAGAATAAGATTATTGATGATGCAGTGAAGAACTCCGAGGATTGGTTTGGCGAAGAGCGTTCTCGCGAGATTGCGAAGCACAGTTTCTTTCCATTCGTAAAATACCCCAAGGACAAGGATACGAAGAAGATCGACAAGTCTCGTCCTCCTAGTCTTAAAGTGAAGGTCCCTAAGTATGGTGATAAGTGGTCAGTAGAAATTTATAATGATGATGACGATGCGAAGCTATTGTTTCCCAATGACGAAGGCGCCACTCCTCTTGACTTTGTCCCTAAGCGAAGCGATGTAATGTGTTTGATTCAGTGCGGCGGTGTCTGGGTTGGTGGAAAGGGCTGGGGTGTTACTTGGAAACTCTCACAGGCAGTGGTTAAGCCTCCTGTAAACACCAGTGTATTTGGGAAGTGTCATCTTCAATTGTCATCTACTGATCGAGCAACGATGAATAAACCAGTCGCATCAGTTGAAGATGATGATGAACCCAGCGCGGTCACTCAGGTAGCAGTAGTCGATACCGACGATGAGAATGAAGATGACGTCATTGAGAGTCCTGAGCCACCTAAGAAGGCAACTCCTCCTCCTGCACCAAAGAAGAAGATTGTTCGTAAGAAGACAATCGCATAAAAACATAAAAACATAAAAACATAACAAAAGAAAGTAAGTAAGTAGATTGAATATTATAAGTAATTTAATTTAATAAAGTGACCCTTTTTTTCATATTTTATTTAATAAATTATGAAATTATTTATCAATATGTAAGTGAATAATTACATTGTGTTTATCGTAACAATCTAACATATTTTGTGTGTTTATTTTTGGTATACCCTGATTTTGAAATATAATTTTTTGTTTTTTTTTGATTTGTAATTCTCCTACGGGATATGAAAATATTTTATTTTCTATTTTAAAAATAATATGCTCCTTATCCAAAATATTATTAATATTATCATAAACGTCGTAGTAAATATTGTACATACTATCTAAATATATGTTTTCACAATTGTGAACAGGTTTGCAAAATACGTGGGTATTATTATCATATTCAAGATGATTATGCCAACAAGGGATAATTAATTCTTCACCCTCAATATCAATTTTATATACATTCGCATTTAACATATCATATAAATTTGTATTAATGGTATATGTATTAATATTATTTTTGATAAATGTTTCAATTATTTCCATCGTTCTATCATCAATGTAAAAAATATCTTTATAAATCACAAGTAAATTATACACTTTACATAATACTTTCATATCTATTTTTAATAAATACTCTTGTAGATTTTCAATATAATTTGAAGACAATTTAAATAAAAAAACGTATAGATCAGAATGATTTATTGATGATAAAAAATCTTTGAAATATGTTTCATAACCCGAATCATTATTTTTATTATCACCTTGTAGAAATACATATGCATCATTAATTTCTATAAACTTTTCATTGGCGTTAGGGTGTTTATTTTTATCAGGGTGGTTTTTTAATGCCATTAATTTGTATTGTTTTCTTATATGTTCTTCAGAAACGTTATTTAAATCTATTTCTAATATTTGATACGCTTTATTTGTGTTCATTAACCTATATAATGCAACCGTTTTATGTTTTATTATAAAAACCTATTATTTTATAAAACATTCGTTCAATGTGATAAATTGGTCTATAATTATTATTATAATAACAAAGATTTTCGTGTATATCGTGTATTAAATGATCTATATCTTGACTTGATAATAATTTATTTTCGATGAAATGCGAATAAATATATAATATACATTGTTCAATTTCGATTTCGTATGTTAATATATCATATAATAGTTCTCTGAATTGTAAATAATCCGGATTATGTTTGAAATTAATAATGAACGTTATAATGTTGTTGTTTATAATATTAAAAATATCAATTTGATTTTCATCTAATAAACAATCAATACAATATAATTCTTTAATGTTGTTAATACTTGAACAGTCTAATACGTTATCTATTTTTTTCTTATATTTATTATAATTACATACATTTTTCATTATATTAATATAATCTTCTTTTTTGGGTTTTTTTATTGAAACATTATTGCACGCGTTTAAAATATTGTATGGTATAAAACTGATATGTTCAGTAATAATGTAAAAATAAATATTAATATTATATATATTGGATGAACCCTGCTCCATATAACTATAAAACAAATCTAATAATTCGGAATGGATACTATGAAAGTTTTTACATAGTATGATACATTTATTATTGGGTCTTAATGCTACTATTTCGTTTATTTGATTATATATATCGTTCCACATTTGTTTTGAATTACATCCCAATAAAGAAAAGTCAATTTCAAAATGTGTATCACTCATTTTATAAATATGTTCTTGTTTATCATTGATACACGTAACCCTCTTCTCATACTTTAATGCAGAATTACTAAACTTTTTTATGATATCGAGAACATAACTATATTTACCTGTACCAGATGGACCATAAAATATTGTATTTTCTATTTTATCAAATGATATGTTTTTTTTATGAATATTATAATTATTTTTTGTTTCGATATAATCTTTAAAAGATGATTCATAAAATTTCATTTATAACATAGATGTTGTATAATTTCTATATTATAATAGGTTGTTTATTTTTTATTCGACAATGAAGTAAAACCCTTAATCATTTGTTTGAATAACAATAATATATTTTTAAATAAAAGTAGTATGGGTTTTATTATGAAATTATAACCCATTTTTATAATAAACATAAAAACATTCAATATTGAATTAATAATTAAACTTATACTATTTACTATAACTATCAAACCATTGTAAATATATCCAGTTATATCACCAAATATATCTTTCAACATATAAAATGATATCAACATTGCAATAATAAATAGATATATGGGTTTACTCCCTCCTGTACCAGAAGCATACGCCCCTATAATAAAAAATAATATTACCGAAAAGAGTAATAATAAAATATTAATAATTGTTTCCTTATAATAATGCATTTTTTTATCTGTTTTAGTTTCAATATTTGGGGATTCTTTTTCTAATTCATATTTGTTGTGTAAATCCTTATATTCATACGCATTTTTAAATTCATAGCTACTCGTAATCGCTAAGCTACACGTAGTAATGAATGCGATTAACTGATAATATGTCGAACCCATATCGATATCTGTCAAATATGTCATCATTAATTTTATTGTGGTTAATATGGTAATAAAGAACGTTACTGAGTAAACTACAGTTTCAAATAAATATGTATGTGGTATGATATTACTAAATCCGTACGAAATAGCTCCCAGTATCATAGTAATAAAAAATATTAGCATCGAATTATCACTCGATATATCAGTCTTTAATACACTGGTATCATAAAATTTTATTAAAAAGAAAATAATAAATGAAGCAATTGTAGAAGCTATAAATAAGAACTTATAATGTAAATCATTTTTTTTAAAACTTTTTGGGATTCGAATCTTTTCGTCATTCGTTTTTGTAATATATGTAACTTTACCATTTGTATAACTAAATAAAAATAACCCAAGTGTTCGCATTATCATTGTAGAAAAAAGAATAAATGAGATAAACATACTTAAAATATTATTAGACGGGGTTTCGAAAATATTTTTTACTTCTTTGAAAAACTTTAAATTGAATACAATATGCATTATAAGAATCAATATAAATATGAAAACGTATGCATTCAGTTCATACATGAACGCAAATAAAATGATAAATATCGCAAAATATCCAAAAAATTCAAAAAATACATAATATTTTGTTTTCATACTGTTTATTGTATCCAAATCCATATTAATATCTGTTTTTTCTTGTTTATCCATTATAGTATATATACTTAAATATTATTTTTATTCACATTATATTTTTCACATATCCAATCAATAATTTCATTTTTAGATGCGGTGGAAAATCCCTTGTTCATTTTTTTAATATTGAAAAATTCGGGTTTTTTCATTGATGCAGTTTTGTAAAATGCATATGCTCCGTATTTTCCTTTTCTAATTGATAAATTGGAAGTTAGTTCAAGCAACACATTATTACTATTTATTTCTTCTGATAACAATTTAACAGCATCATCTTGTTTCATATTATTAACATTTCCTTCATAATTTTTTAAGGTTTTCTTAATATCACCACATTCTAAATAGTATCCAAATGGCCCCTGATTAATATATATCGGGTTATCCTTATAGATTCCTATATTATTGTTTTTAAATATAAGTTCATCCACACTATACTCATTGTTAATCAGTTTATCAATATCAATATCAATGTCCTTTCTAACATTTACGTATGTAAATGTATCGTCATCACCCTTCTTTTTTAGTACCGGGCCATATTTTTCAAATAAAAAGATGTAACCATTATCAAGTGGGTATTCTAATTTCTCTACTTTATTTTCGGTTTTTAATATATGACTGATTTCTTTATAACAATCATTACATACATTATGCCATTTGTCTTCACTACCGTTACTAATATTATCGAGTAATGTTTCCATATTGCTGGTGTAATCGTATGATAATATATTTTCAAACATATTATTCAAGAATTCAACACATAGTACACCCAAATTTGTGATTTTCAATTTATTTTTTTCCCCACCTAATTGTTTTGTATCAGTACTGACATTTAGTTTATCATTGTTTAATACATATTTATTATATTCAACATTTATACCTGGTATATCCAATTTATCAATATATTTTCTTTCAATATTTGTATTTACAATTGTAGAAAACGTAGATGGTCTACCAATGCCGAGTGTTTCTAATTTATGAATAAGAGAACTTTCGGTATAATAATGCACCGATTTATTCATACATATTTCGTTGTATATTTCATTATATTGTACATTTTTATTCAATAATGTTTTGAAATATGTTGTTAAATTTTGGGTTTCACTCTTTTCATCTAATATTTTCCATCCTAAAAATGTCGGTATTTCATTTTTATATTCATAAAATAAATCATTGGGTGCACTCATTAAATATTTATAAATATGGGATTTATATACACTCATACAGCTTTGTAGTGTATTTTTCCATATTATTTTATACAGTGTTTTCGCTCGTTTATCTTTTACATTGATGTCCAAAAATTCTTTTTTAATATTTGTCACGCGAATTGCTTCGTGTGGGTCAGTTTTATTCGTGTTTATAATCATATCCGTATTTCCTAAGTACGTGTCTTCATATTTTCCCAATATGAATTCTTTACAATGACTAATAAATTCGGTTGAATACTTTGTACTATCTGTCCTCATATATGTAATACATCCGGCCTGATATAATTCTTGACATAATTTCATAATTACAGTAGGGCTTGTACTCATTGCATTGCTACAATGTTGTAAGAGATTTGAAGTATTGAATGGTTTTGGCGGATTTAACACAGATTTAGAATGCTTACCTTCCGTTAATATATGTTTGTGCCGTTTAGACAAGTCCAAAAATGTTTCTATTTTTTCTTTTGTGTCGATATGTTTATTTAATGTAAATACGAGTTTATTACCTGTAAAATTTCCATATATTTTATGGTCGTACTCGTCCTTTCTATCAAGTAACGAATTTTCGTAAATAATTTTCAATGTTGGTGTTTGACATCTTCCTGCACTCAATGGGTTATCTTTATTATTGTAAATATGTTTCCATAATAGAGGGGATAATCGATAACCAACAATTAAATCCAATACTTGCCTTGCAATTGCCGAGTTTACAATGTTCATATTGATTGTTTCAGGATTTTGCACTGCTTTTAAAATCGCAGATTTTGTAATTTCCCGAAAAATAATACGTTTTGTGGTATTTATATTTAAATTAAATATTTCGCATATATGCCACCCAATTGCTTCACCTTCTCTATCGTCGTCTGTTGCAATGAAAATATTATTTGGATTAAAATGTGTTATTAAACTTTTCATATCATATATATGTTGTTTTTTCTTTTCAATAAATTCATAGTTCACTTTATAATTGTTTTTAATATCTATATTTTTAAGCCCGGGTATATAACGTAAATGCCCAACTGATGCAATGCACGCATATTGAGGACCTAAGTAACTTTCTATTTTTGAACATTTTGAGGGAGATTCAACAATAACCAGAAAGATTGCATTTTTATTTTTAGTTAGTTGCTTCATTACTATATATAAAAATTGATTTTTTAACTCATTTTATAAAAACATATAAATAACAAGAGAGTGTATAATTATGACTACATATAAAATACTGATAAATGATAAAAATTATGAAAGTTGGAATTTTATGGACCCAATAACGTCAAATAATATAGAAAGTGAACAATTAAATACAATCAATCCATTAGATAATAAAATGTTTACCCGAGATTATTTTAAAATCGTGGATAATAAAGTAATAATAACCAATTCTGTTCTACGAAACCAGTGTGATATTCCGGGCCTTCTGATATTGGAAAATAATAAATCGTATGGAAGAAATGGTCGGCGTTTATTATATAAATGTATACCTGATGATGTACGCCTACCCGTATTTCTAATACCTTATGAAATTAAAATGGGGTTTGATAAAAATTTCAAAAATAAATATGTGGTTTTTCGATATGATGATTGGACAAATGATAAACACCCATACGGCAAACTCACTTGTGCAATTGGAAATGTAGATATATTGGAACATTTCTATGAATACCAATTGTATTGTAAAAGCTTACACATTTCAATAAATGATTTTACAAGTAAAGTTAAAAAAACACTTTCGCAACAAACATTTGATGATTATATAAATTCAATAAAGGAAAATAAACTATTAAATATGAATAAAAATACCGATTATATATTTTCAATCGACCCAAAATCAAGCGGCGATTATGATGATGCCCTAAGTATAAATATCGATAATAATATTACGACGGTCAAAGTGTATATAACAAATGTATTTGCGTGTTTGGAAACATTAGAATTGTGGAATTCGTTCAGTAAACGCGTATCTACCATATATTTACCGGACAGACGACGACCAATGTTACCAACGATTTTATGTGAAACATTATGTAGTTTGCAAGCAAAACAAGAACGACCGGTGATAGTATATACGTTTGTGTATAATGAAACTGAATTAATCGATTTCAATATAACGAATCAAGTAATAAAAATAAGTAAAAATTTTACGTATGATGATAAGAAGATTGAACAAAACAAACATTATTGTTTATTGTATAATTTTACAAGTAGTTTTGGAGATATACGCGGAACGTATGATATTGTGTCTCATTGGATGGTAATGGTAAATAAATATAGTAGTTATGAATTTTTGAAACATAAAAATGGTATATTTCGGTCGCTTTACTACATCAATAAAGTTGAACCGGATATAGATGACTCAAAATTATCGAAAAGTTCTCAACGGGTTATACGAAACTGGAATAATATTTCGGGGCAATATGTATATTATAGTGAAACTGCAAATATATCCCACGAACTAATGGACGAGAAGTCGTATGTACACGTTACAAGTCCTATGCGTCGCCTTGTAGATTTATTGAACCAAATTGAGACGATGGAAAATATGGGTATTGTGGTTTCTCAACAGGCAACCGATTTTAAAAATAAATGGTTAAGCGAAATGGAATATATCAATCAGTCAATGAGAAGTATTAGAAAAGTACAAAGTGAATGTGAGCTATTATGCAAATGTTTTAATGACCCATATATGTATGATGAAATTTATGATGGTATTATATTTGATAAAATAATGAAAACTGATGGTTCATTTTCATATATGGTTTTGTTGGATAAAATAAATGTGATCACTCGGTATGTAACGCAAAACAATTATAATATAAGAAGTGAATTTAAATTTAAATTATATTTATTTGAAGATGAAAATAAATTAAAACAAAAAATAAAAATTAAGTTAATAAATTAAAAAAGTATATAAAGAACAAATCGTGTATTAATATGTGCCCTTGTGGCCCAGTGGTAAGGCGTTTGATTTGTAATCAAAAGATCCCGAGTTCAAACCTCGGCAAGGGCTTTTTTCTCGCTTTAGCTCAGTTGGCAGAGCGTTGGACTGTAATTGTTTTTGTGGCTATCCACAGGTCGCTGGTTCGATTCCAGCAAGCGAGATTTTTTATTATGTGGAAGCATAATACATTAAGATAATTTAATGTATTATTAATAATGTGTATCTAATAAATTTAAATAACTTCTTATATTGTCGATTTCCTCTCTGGAAATGCATTCTAAATTCAAATTATGAAGAGATGAAGACAAATCTTTAAATATGTCCATATTCTCGGCGTGAGACACATTGACAGGTTCAACAATCGCATTTGTATCTTCATTGGACATTTCATTATTTTCATACGTTTCCTTGTCATTTTCATCTTCGACCTCTTGAATTAATCTTCTCATTTTTGTTAATTTCCATATCTGGTCCGGGATAGATAACGTGTCAGATGGTTCGAATCTATCAATATATAATGACATTAAATCAGTTTCAGAGTAGCCCGCGTCTTTAAATCTTGACATAATGTACTCTACATTTCCTTCTCTAATATTAATAATCGTAATATTGTCATCGTCGATTGACTCCATATCGGAATCATATTCATCTTCGTGCAAAATATTGACATCGTCAATTAATGATTCTCGGCATAGAGGACACGTGTTATTATTCTGTAAAATTACTTTACCAATGCATTGAAAACAAAATTTATGACCGCATTTTGTAATGGTACAATTTGTTGCACCAATTGATTCAAAACAAACTGCACATTCGTCCATATTATTTTCAATTAATTCGCAGTATTTGAGAGATAACCTTTTTTTATTATGAAAAAATATTACATTTTATTAAATCAATTTTTATCATATTTTATATGTCATCGATTGAGATTTCTTCATCTTCATTCACAGTAAACATTTCATCACTGTGTAGTTTTATTTCATCTAATGTAAGATCGTGTGTTTCTTCTTCGCTTATAATAAAATTATCGTTGTATTCTTCTGTTGTGTTCACCTGTTTCGCACCATTTTTGCTTATTTGTAAAATATTTTTGATGTTAATTTTTGGATTTTCGTTTAGTTGATTTAAATGATGGTCGTCGTAAATAAATAGAATATCACAATTTTTAGGCGTTTTTTCCCACTCACGTAGACCAATTAGTACAACACAATATATATTTATTGTGTTATGACGTTTTTGCCTCCCTCTGAATTTATTTCTAATATGACCAATTAACGTTTTTTCGTCTTCGAGGGTAATTTGGCACATACCATTGCCGAACATTTTTGTAACGCATCCATATTGTTCTAATTCATCATTAGAATATCGAATAACACTACTAAATCCGGTTTGAGACTTACGAGCAAGACCTTTTGCACCTTTACCGCCTTTTGTATTTTTTACCATTATGTATATATATAATTTATTTACATAACTTTTATAATCAATTTTTATATCCACTACATTTATATGAAATATTTAAAAGACGCGACTATTATAAATACCACGGATGCGGAGGACGGAGAAATAAAAAGGTTTATTGAAAAACGTTTTTCACATTTTAATATGCATTTTGAAATTCGGGGTGACAATTCGAAGAATGATACGCTATCATTTCCCTTTAATTTGTTTAAAAGTGCAATTGAGACAATTAAAAAAATCTAATTTGTTCCCATAACGTAAATACCAAGTATAGTTAATATTGCACCCAACCCTTGTATCATATTAATTTTATCATTAAAAATTAAATAACCAACACCATATAATACTAACATTTCAAAACCAGCCATAAAAACTCTAATATTTCCTAATGTACTTTTAGATGATATACTGTATATCCAAAAAAAGAACCCAATAAAAAATAGTATACCAGCACTTGATGCATAATATAACTGATTTTCCTCGTATTTAATAGATTTATTTAAAACAAAATAGGCAATTAGAGAACATAGTCCTATTGCCATTGTAAAGAATAACGTAGTGATTAAATATGTATCCTCATTTTCAAACGATTTTCGTAAACACGCTTGCCCCCCTACAAAAAAAAATGTACCAATGATTATACTTAAACTCCAATCCATTATATAATATAAAAATATATATTTTATATTACATATGTATGACACTTGTGTTTTAATACCGTCTCATATAAATTGTGTAGAACGTATAGATTCACTAATAAAATGTATTAATAGTTTGAAAAATCAAACAGTAGAATTAGATATATTACTATCGATTTCATTTGAAAATATGGAATTGCATGAACAATTTAATATTTTAATACACGGTATTTGTGAGAACCGTAAGATAAATTTGATATATGTAATAGTGCAAACTAAAAATTCGCAATTCAAACACTTATTAAATTTATATGACCGATATATTTATTATAACTTTATAGATGAATATTATATTCCAAATGATGATGGTATAATGTACGACCAAACAATCAACTATAAATATGTGTTATTTTGTGACGATGACGATTATTATCATAATACACGTGTTGAAAAAATGGTATCTTTATTAAAACGGGGGAACCAATGTGTGTGTGAAACAAAACACTATGATGAATATGAAGCAAGTATAAATTATCACGAATATGTTTATTATGGCATAGACGTGAATTTATGTGCAACATTCTTTAACTTTATTAAGCGCAATGATAATCATATATTTGACCATAAATTTTGCGACCTTCTATTAAGTCGATTTATTCAAAACAAAATACTAGATGGAGAACAGAAATGTGCGTATATTTATGAAAGTATGTATGTTCAAAATCGACATTTTCATAATAGTGTTACGTCGAGAATATTAAAGAAGAATAAAGAAAACGGTAAAGAGAGACATTTTGATTTTAATACATTTATAAAACGGTTAAATGAAGACCTAATAGATAATATTCAATCATTGTCAAATAATGTTTATCCAATGTATTTAATGAAAGAATTATCTTTTAAAAACATTATTAGAGAACAATTACAATCCAACTATAAATATCTTAAATTAATCGATAAAAAAATAATACAAACAATACGGCACGAATATAATTATATAGATACTTTATCACTAGCATTAATGAAGACACCAGTTGAAATTATATGTTGATATTTAAGATTAGAGATTGTATACATACCTAATCACTTATACATTCCAATTCACACCCTGTATCCATTCCATAAATTGTCTCATCCATCGACCAACCATTTTGTTCCAATACATCTTCATTTACGTCGTCACAGTCGCTTGTGTAAGATTCTTCATCATCTGGATCTAAATAAAGAAGGCGGTGTATTTCTTTCAGCTCTCCTGGTGTAAAATTGGCTATATTGCAAATTTCATCTGAATAATCACATCCGCTATCTAAACTTTCAACCGACACGCCAGAATGATTATTTAATATGATACTTGTCTTTTTCAATATCTCCTCTTTTTCGTTGTCAGATAATTCGATTTCAAATGTACCCCAATAAAAGTAATTTGTTACTTCAAATCGAACGTGTTTTCCATTAGATAATACGTTATTCCATTGCTCGGTTTGATATGTCGATTTTTTATAATCCGCGGTTAAATGATATATCTTTCTCGGTTCTTCTTTTTCTGATTCCACCATAAGTGATTCTGGTAGTTTCTCTGTGGACGTATCATCGACGCTGTTCATATTCGTATCCAGGGGGGGTGGTTCCTGGTGTGTATTTGATTGTGTGGGGTCGGGCGCGATACCGACATCTTGGGTATCCGGGTATTTACGAATAAAATCCATTATATATTATATCGTTGTTTGTTACATAATTTTAAATCAATTTTATATGTTATATAAAATTAATTAGAGTACCAATGCTAATAATATGATAACCACCAATGCTAACGTGTACCACATTATCATTATTATAATTATGTAGAGAAAAAAAATGAATTAATATATATTTGGAAAGAATGGTGTATTTCATTTTTTTTTCTCAGTTTTATTAATAATTGATTTCTTTTTCTTTTTACATTTTTTCGTTTTATTTGTGCCTCCTGAACCCGATGTAAAATCACCTTTTGGCGATATGCTGGTCATATTTTTTAGTAACTGATTAAGTCTATTTGTATCTTCTTCATTATCTTTTGTTATTTGATTGAAGAAATTGCCATATATTGTATTAAGTATAGTTTCATCGCTTTCGTCGCTATCATCATCATCGTTTTCTAATTTTTCAAGGAATTCCATTTCGTAATTATCCATTTTTGAGCGTTGTTTTGTAATATTATTGTGTTCTATTTTAGATTCAATTTTTTCTATTTCTGCTGTGTTTGTAATACTTGGGGTAGTATATTTAATTGCTGTTGTGCGTCCACCTAATGTAAAAAAACGAGCCAATAATTTATTAAGATCAATATCATATCTATTTTTTACAGTGTTTACAAATATATCGGAATATTTTGTTCGTTTTCGATGTAATTTATTATATAATTTATCACTTAACGGTGTTTTCATCCCAGTCGAAAATTTTTCACGATGTGGGATTTCATTATATATTCGTTCATCCCATGTATCATTGTTGTGCATATCAAATGTACTTCTACCAAAATCTATAATCAATGCCTTTCCTTTTTCTTTTTCTTTTGTAGAATAATACTTCATATTTGTATTTATCATTATATTTCCCAGATGAGCATCGTTGTGTTTAAACCCCAATTTATTTAATCGCATTATTTCATATTTTGCATAGATGACATATTTATTTAGATTATGATCATTTTTTGAATACAGTTCTCCGAGTGTTTTATATCCTTCCATATATTCCATTGCAATAAACCCAATATGTAAATGTTTGGGCCAAAATGGAATTGGAATGTTTTGACCATTTACTTCATCTAAAATATCAAAATAAGGTTTGTCTAATTTTGTTGCCCAATATGTATTATGTTCATCGTGTGTTGTAGTAAAATCATTGTATAATATCGCGGGACACAACGGTTCTAAATAGGATGATTTATCTCTTAGAGATTTTTTATACACATTATTTTGAATGTAGATTTCTCTATTAAAACTAACTTTATCAGTGATCTCAATACCGTTATGATTCGGTCTGTTGGGTAATTTTAACATTTTATTATAATAATTTAATTCGCCATTTGTAGTAACAAAAAATTTTAACAATAATGTTCTTATTTCAATATTAAATTGTGTTGACCGCACGGATTCAAATGGTGTTTCTTTTTCTTTTTTGAGCGTTACTAAATAAGTTATACACGAAATCGAATCATTTGTAAACATTTTAAATGTACTATTTGGAAAAAAATAATTATATAATATTTCTTTCATTGAAACATTATCTTGTTTTGAATCTTTTGTTAGTGTATTATTATCTATAATAGACTTCCAATCTTTTTTCAATCCAAAACCTCCTTTTTGTTTCATAATATAAATAATAGTGATATTTTTATGAGCAGGAAGATTCAAATAAGTGAGAAGCGTAAAATTTAAATGAAATAATATCAAAAGCGTTGTGAGATTGATTATGAAAGGAGTTGACTAATGATTGAATAATAAGGTTAAAGTCGTGTGTATTGATGGAGTGTTTAAAGTGAAGTAAGAACCAAAGAGTAAAAAGATAAAATTTGAAGAATTTATTATTGGTAGAGATAAAATGATTATAAGAAGAAAACAAATGAATAGGAGCCAAAAGAGAATCTAAATTAGGGAGTGGAATGGAAGCAGTGGACATGTATGTTGTAGTATAAATTGTTGCCGTATAATGTAGCGGTAGTGTGTATTGAAGTAATATGAATAAAAAATGTAAATCAATTTGCGAGAACAAAGATATGAAAAATGTGTGAGTGAGTGTGAGTGTGTTGTTGAGAAGTGTGAGTGTGTTGTTGAGAAGTGTGAGTGTGTATGTTATAAAAAAGATATGAATGTTGTTTTATGAATGAATACTGATGTAGGAGTATTAAATATATTTGTGGATTGGGTTGATGCATATAAAGATAATTATAATTATGTAGTGGATAAAGTTGAGTGTGTTATAATGGAGCCCTGGGTCGGGGGGTAAGGTTCTCCATATAAAAAAAAATAAAGTAAAATAATAAAAAAAAAATGATAGATATAAATGTTAATGTGTGTAAAAATAAGATGAAAGGTTTATTATTAAAGAATGTAGAGAACCTAATAATTATTCCCGGAGGGATATAATATAAAAATGATGGATTATTTGGGGGGTAAGGTTCTCCATATAAAAAAAAATAAAGTAAAATAATAAAAAAAAAGTGATAGATATAAAGGTTACTGTGTGTAAAAATAAATTAAAGAATGTAGAGAACCTAATAATGTAAATCGATTGGGATATATAGATTTTACACCTTTGAATATTTAAGTCCGCCCAAAATATAATAATGAACGAAGAAAATGATGATAAATAAAAAATGGAAGAGATTAAATCATAATTAATGATAATAAGTTGTAATCGTAGTCAGGACCAGGGCAAGTCAATAATGGCATTTATAGCATATTATCCATAGCGAACCCGGAGGGGGTAGATAGAATATTATACATAGAGAACCCGGAGGGGGTAGATAGAATATTATACATAGAGAACCCGGAGGGGGTAGATAGAATATTATACATAGAGAACCCGGAGGGGTGGGGATGGGGATAGATAGAATAATAAATAGTTTATCAAAAGGGTATAAAGAGGGGCTTCGCCCCCGGTGGGTGGGGGCATATTCTTATTTATAATTGTCATACTCATTTATGGTTTACGCACTCATTTATGGATTATACATATTTCGAGTTATACCATAGATGCAGACATATAAATATACCCGGAGGGTGCGTATAGAATTCAATGGAACTTATAGTGGGTGATTGGATGCACTCTATACATATTCCTTTTTTTTGAAACGTATCTCAAAACGATTAAACACAATTAAATACATATAGGTAATAACTAAACCCTGTAAAAAAAAGATTTACTGCACACGATAATACATTACGGATTAAAAATTTTACTCAATGAGAATATATAATTATTATTGTACATCATTTTACTATTTTACTATGTAGCATATATTAATATTTTCTATATGTAATATATCAATTACTCATAATGAGATTTATTAATATTATGGAAAGGGCAACAGATTTCGGTTCAGTTCGCTCACGAAAACATTTTTTATCTTTCTTATTGAAAATATGGTTATATATACTTCCGGCAATTACACTCGGCAATTATACTGATATAACTGTACAAACAATGCAAACGTATCAAATTCTGGGCGATAACACTTTTTATTACATTTTATTACAAACTCTCATTATTATTTCAACATTATATCTTTTTTTAATTTTATTTTATGATTTTATGAGTGAATTCACTAACACTATGGCTGGTAGTTATTTTATTGTTCTATATTTTGGGATGCAAACCAATTACATACAAATGTTAAAGACATTGTTGAATTAAAAACTATATAATTTTTATACATATTATATAGCTCATACCCTCATTTATGGTTTACACACTCATTTATGGTTTACACACTCATTTATGGTTTGTACATATAGACAGAGTATTATCATACATACATAGAAATACCCGGAGGGGGCATAGACCATTCAACGGAACTATCGGGGGTGACGCAGTACAGAATATAGAGTCCTCCCACAACAATCTCCACAACAATCTCCCACAACAATCTCCACAACAATCTCCACAACAA
>JGI20154J14316_10002018_pt1 | contig 17536 bp, 15 predicted proteins | sample COG_04_FD_14316 | JGI IMG/M metagenome (IMG submission 14316) | reverse complement strand
CCAGAATGTTCAGATATTACATTACCATTTCTTGACATAGATATATCAGGAACTGTCATTGATTGTTCTAAACCAACTTCATGTGCCATATCATTATTAACTTTAACAACATGTAAATCATTTAACATTGATTCATTTAAAATATCTTTTTCTAGTGATTTTATAACTGGATTAAGTCTTTTACAGTGACCACACCATGGAGCAACTTTAAATATAATAACTATATTATTATCAAGACAATTTTTTATCATATCTACATTATTATTTAATTCATTATTATTTGTTAAATGTAATATTCTTTCCATTATATAATAATGAAATATTTTTTTTCTATATTATATTATAAATATGCAAACATTTGGATCTAGAAGAAAAGTATGGAATCGTTCTGCGAAAAAAACTAATGGTGGATTAACAAGAAAAGATTTACGTAAAAATAAACATGGTCGTATTGTTTCAGTAAAAGCCAGTAAATCTGCCAAAAAACATAATCATTTAAAAAAGGCCGGATACACCGCAGTTAAAGGTAAATTTGGTCCAGTTAAAATTGAAGATTTAAAGAAATCTAAAAAGGTTGTTAAAAGAAAACCATCTAAAAATTTAAAAAAATCTAAAAGTAAGAAGAGACGTTAATAAGTCGTGCTAGAATCGTTGATGTAAGTTTCAACTTTTTTTTCTTTATATAATAATATATCCTCAATATTTTTAATATAAGTTTTTTTAAGGTCAATATCTTTTGTTTCATTTATATAATGTAGATTTTTATATATTATATAAATTTCATCTTTATCCCATATTGTTTTTAAATTTTCTATAATAGGTGATTCTTCTTTATTTTTATTTTTATATTTTTCTATATTTTCTTTTTTATCTAATAAATCATTAATCATTGTTATATAATGAGTTATTGAATGATATATTATTGTATTTGGATCATAAACACTTTTTAAAGATTCTAAACCTATTACTAATTTTTCAAAGAAATATTTATTCATTTTTGAATCTATTGTATCATACCATTCAAATGCTTTTAAAATTGGTGCGTATAAATTATGAATATCTTCACGATTATCTCCATATATACTTCTCCATATTCCTTGATAAAATGTAGGATCATTATATTGAATGGAATTATTTTGTATGGATATTTTTGATCCTTTTGGTTTATAACTTAATAATATTATACGCAATACACAAGAAAATGGTTCTAATATTAAATTTTTATTCATATTATTATTATAATTAAATGATAATATACTTAATACATTTATTTTAGGTATAAAAGTTTCCATATATATAAATTTTTATATTTTAATTTATAAAAAATAATTACGCACATAATGTTAATTTATTATTATTTCCTAACAATGATATAATTTCATCTCTATTCTGGTAAAATAAATCATAATTAGATAGATATACTTTAAAATTTATTTTTAATAATATTTCATCAATGGTATCATTAATATAATTAGATTCATTTATTATGATTTCTGCTGCTCTTCTATTAACTGACCATGCATGATTACATTTCGGCTGATATCCTATACTGAAATATTCATTATATTTCTTAACTTTGTCACATTGTTCAAAACAATAACCTATATATAATAAATCACAATCATTTGGAATATTACCTAATATATTATTAAATTTATATAATAAATTAATTTTTGAATATGATGTAGTGATATCATCTTCAAATAATATACATCTTTCTTTATCAGTTTTTAGAAATTCTTTCATAGATTTTACATGACTTAAATAACAACCAATTCTTGATTCAGGATTACTGTATCTTAACATATTTTTAGATAATTTATTATCTTTAATCATTTGTTCAATATTAATATCATCTTTGTAAACGGCCGGAACATAATTAATTTTTAAACCATAATCATTAAAGAAATTTTTTATATATTTTTCTCTTTGTGGAATAAAAATACAATACATTGGGATATTTTTGTTATGAATACTTTTTAATAAAGTTTGTATTATAAAATAATAAATAATATATAAAATAACAAACATTATTGAAGTTATTCCTAATATTAATTTTGTATCCATTATATATATATATATATATTAATGAAATATATAATATTATTTTCTATTTTACTAATATTATTATTTATTTTATTAAATTTTTATTATTAATCATAATATCTTTTATACATCTTGATACCATAGGTGGTCGATTATCTCCAATAAGTTCATCCCAATCTGGATGTGTGTCGGTTAATTCTACATTAAAAGAACATGTCCAACTATTATCTTTGTAATATGGAACACCTACTATATTTATTTTTAATTGATCTACAATAAATTTAATGTAATCATCATCTATTCTAAAACAAGATTCAGGCATTTTATAATCTAATATTGGTTTAATTATACTTTTTTTTACCATGAATCCTTTGAAACCCTCAACAGTTGCATAACAAAATGAATATAATTTAGTATCATCTTTAATATACTCTCTGTAAAGATTTGTGACAAAATCTTTTTTATAATGTATATCATCATCACATATTAATAATGGTGAATTATCTGGTATATTATTATTAAGCAACGCACCAAATAATTTTGTAATTGGTCCATAATCTTTATCTAATCTATTAATTATTAATTTATTTTTTTTAAAATTTTTAATATTATTTGGGATAACATATTCTTCACCTGTTTTTTTAAATTTATATGGTATATTTAATATAACTTTATAATTACCATTTAAATTTAATGTATTTTTTAAATTATCATAAAACCACGGATTTATTAATCTTTCAGGTATAGTTGTCATTGTAAGATATATATTCGGTTTACTGAAATATGATATAATTAAAAAAATAATAGTAATAAAAATAAATAATCCAATTAATATAATATATTTCATATATTATATCACTTAAAAAAAATAATATAATTATTTACCATTTTTTTCCAAAATCATCAAATCTAGATTTTATAATAGGATTTTCTTTATCATATACATAACAGCAAGTATTATATTTATCTAAATTACCACATTTATTTCTAACTAGTTTGTCTTTATTTATTTTATAAATTTCTTTTGATTTATTAGTTAACTTTCTAAAATTTGATATATCAGTATCTAGGACTTCAATATCAATATTTTCTGTATTTGGAGAACATAATTCATAAAATAAGTAAATATCTATATCATTTTTTAAATTTTTATTTAATCCTATTTTAACATCACCACAATAATCATTTATTTTATTATAAAAATCACGAGTAAAAGAGTGATATTCATAATCATCACCTATATTTAACATATATTCAATTAAATCTAAAAATATAGGATTTTTTGGAGGAGATGATATAATACTTTGAAATAATGTTATATTATTACGAAAATCATATACCGTATATAACATATTATCATCTGTAAATATTTTATTTAATGGTTTAATTAATTCTGTTTTTATATCTAAATAAACTCCACCATAATGATATAAAACACAATATCTCCATAAATCTGCTTTATGTGCTCCTTGTAATTTATTAAATTTATTAATATATCTATCACTATCTTTATAATGATCCTTAAAGAATTGTATGATTTCTTTATCATCATAAATTTGAACATTGTATCCTTTTGCATACTTTCTTAAATTATCATAAACTTTTTGAGGTATATCCTTTTTGGTTTTATTGGGGTAAAAATAACACATAAATAAATTTCTTTTTTTACTAAAATATGATATAATTAAAAAAATAATAGTAACAAAAATAAATAATCCAATTAATACAATATAATTCATATATTATATCACTTAAAAAAATATAATTAATATTTATATGAAAAAATTTAATTTAAAATCATTAGAAAAAACTTTTGATAAAATAAATAATATATCAAATGATATTAATAATAAAGAAAATAATATTATAAAATCAGGATATAAAAAATATAATAATAAATCAATTGAAACAATATTATATATATTATTCAGTTGTTTTGAACAAGATTACTTAAATTCTGCCGGTGAATATTATGAAAGAATTAACTTTTTTTCAGATGCTTATTTATTAGGTTCTGAGTGGTATATTGGTCCAGAATATACAAGAGATTATCATTATTCACAATTAGATTTAGATACTCAATATAAATTTGTTGGATTTATATATTTTTTATCAAGTATTTATCTTTGATAAATATTGGATGGCAAATTTATCAAAGATAAATATTGTGCTTTTCACAAGTTTCTTTGATTGAATTTTTAAATCTAGTAACCATAGGATCATATGTCTCAAATGATTCATATCCTTTAACACATTCTCTAATTTTTGAACAAATATCACAATTACAATTATTTATTTTTAATTTTCGTTTTTCTTTTGGTATTTCATAATATAATTCTTCTGATTCTTCATTCGAATCTTCTGATTCTTCATCAGAACTTTCATCATTTAAAATATCATCTGCTTTATTTAATGAATCATTCATATCTTCATCTGTCATTGGAACCATTAAACGGTAAATTAATCCACAAATAACATGATCACCTGTTAATTCATTTTCATTAGAATGTTCACACATAATTTTTGAAATTTTCATCGCTGAATTCATTTGTGCAACATATACTTTAATAATATTTTGAATTGCTTGATCATAATTTTGTTCAACTAATTCCATAGATTAATAAATATATTAATATAAATTATTCAAATTTAATACTTATGAAATAAAAAATATAAGCTATAATTGATCCTAATATTATACCGAATATTAATTGACTTAAAGAATGTTCTTTTAAATAATATTTCATTAATAATGATATTAATCCTATTAATATAATTATAAAGTTTGATTTATTTGATAATTTATTAGTTAATATTAAATAAAAAACTATAAAACTTAGAATTGTTGCTCTACTTGAAGGCATACCATATGTTTTTGTTTTTATTGGTCTTGATTGTTTTATAAATTTTTTTAATATTTTTGATATAATTTGTGAAAATAATATTCCTCCTAAAAGTAATATAATTTTATTTTCTTTCATTTTATTATATAATATAATATATATAATATGTCAAAATTATTATACACTTTAAATAGAAAATCTGATGGAAATTGGGGATTAGGTTTTAATAATAGTGATTTAAGAATACAAGAAACCGAAACAAATAAAATACCAATAGGATTAAAACATGGTGATAAAATTACTCATATTAATAATATATCTGTCCGTAATAAACAAAATATAATAAATATGATTACTGAATTAAATGAAGCAAATATAAATTCATTAAAATTAATGATATTAAGAAATAAACCGAAAAAATCTAATAAAGAAATATTATCTAAACATCGCGGATATTGGCCTAGTAGAAGTCCAAGAATGAAAAGAGCATATCCGCGCGAGAATAGAATTCAAGAAGTAGATGAAAGCGGATTCTCAAGTATTAAAAGTAAATCGAGTTCATCTAATTCACAACCCAGATCCAGTTCCAGATCTAAAACCAGATCTAGAACCAGATCTAGATCCAGATCTAATTCAGATCAACAAATGCCTTTTATGACACATCATTTCTTAGATTTCGGAGCAAAAAAGAAACCTAAAAAAACTATCAAAAAGAAGTCTAAAAAGAAGTCTAAAAAGAAATCAAAAACTAAATCTAGTATTACATTTATTTAATTTTATGTTTTATAGTATCTTCAACATATTTTGCATATTTTAATAAAAAATCTTTATTTACTTTTTTTTTAATATGAGTTGTTATTTGTTTACTAGATACATTAGGATTTAAAACTCTATAATGTAAATACATAGTTGACCAAGTAACACATAATCCACTGTAAGCATCATATTTTGCTTGAAATCCATATGATGGTAAATAATCTTTTGGAGAGATATATTTATAGTCAGGAAAGAATTTATGAAAATATTTTTTTAATAATTTATCAGAAATATTATACGCACCAACTAAATGATCCATAGTAGTTTCTTCTGATCTTTTACCATGTGGTTCAAATAATTCAACAGTTTTATTTTTAGTATCTATGACTAACATATTAGCGTGTGTTCCTGGTTTATTCTCAACTATTAATTGAACAGATACAGCTATTAATCTTTTATCACATTTTTTGATCATTTCATTAAATAAATTTACAGAAACTTCCGGATCAACTGGTTTAACATTTTTAATCATTAATTCGCTAGTTTTTAAATCATCTTTACTTAGAACTACTTTTAAAAATGATCTCATCCATTTTCTACCAACGTCAGGGATACATAAAACTTCTTTTATATTTTTATCTTTTTTCATTAAAATATCGAAGAAATTAAATATATTATCATATTTTTGATAATGATAATGTATTTCACCAAGTGTTGCCATAGAACCCATTGAACTTTTTTTAGAAATGGGGACATCTTTTATTTTCATATATATATATTATAAATTATATTTATTTTATTTTTTTCTAAGGTATATTATAAAAGATTATGGCCGCAACTTTTCAAGACCCATGTGAAAAATATATGGCAGTTTGGAATACAAGGGACGGTTATGGGGCTGGTATGCCAGACAAGTATCTCGAAAATAATAGTTGGTTTCTTGCAAATTGTATTGTAGATAAATTAAATAGTTCTGGTGTTGTGAATGATTATTCTGCAAGTTATTTAAAGGCATTTAACGCCTCTGCCACTGGGGCAAAATGTGATTTTGGGATGGGGGACGAGGACATAAGAATCAATAAACTAATAAGTTTTTCTGGCGAAACAACCGAATTTCCAACTGGTAGTGAACTAAATGCTTACAATGAGGGCTCCGGTAAGCAAAAAGTTACAGCTGGCGCCCCGATCCCAAAAAATTTTGAATTTCAAACTAATTACGATAATAAAGCTTGGAAGAAGATTAGTGTTAGTAAATTAAGAAATGTAATTGAAGGAACAGAAACCCTTATTGATACTGCCCAGAAGAAGGGTTTGTCCGAGCGATTGAAAAATTCTCATGGAGGTGAAGGATTGGATGGCAGCAAAATAACCGGTCAATGTTGCTCACAAGAACTCGGCACCCATCCTGATTCCAAAAATATACCAAATCCAAAACCAGGTTCAACAGTAGATTCTTGGTCATTACCTAGGAAACCGGGTGATGATTATAGTTGTCCAGATCCTATGAATATGTCTGATAAAAATCATCCTCACATATGTTATATTTGTGGATTGCCTATGAATTGCTGTAAAAAGCAGATTTTCCCACCGGGTTGGACCGGCACGCCGCAGCCACCCGCGAAGCCTAGTTGTGGTGAAGAAGCCGGTATGGATAATTCATGTGAACATGTAGTACCAGTTGTATCATTAACTCAACTTAGTCAATTATCAAATCTTAAACAAGAATATATAGATTCTATATTTACCAAACCGACGACGGCACAGCTCGCGGCGAATACGGATGTTCCGGGATCACGTGCCTTGAAAAATTACAACCGTTGGAGAGCTCTTTGTTTTAATGGTATAAATACACCTTACCCAGGTAGTAGAATACCCTATAATAGTGCAACTGATAAGGATATTGGTATATGGGGTTTAGATGAAAATTGTGGTATTATAAATGCCTGTAACGTTAGTGTTGGAAATAACAATATTAATTCTTCTTATATTAGTAGCACTGGTGGAATAAATTGTAGTGATACTAAATATTCTAATTATCAATCATCTAAATATTCTGAAACAGAAGGTGGTGGACCCATGGGAATTTTATATAAATGGTGTCATTCATCATGTAATGAGATAAAAAAGAATTATCCTTTTGTAAATATAGTATATACGGATGATGGACCCATAATACATTCAATTAATTACTCTAATATTACAAAAGTCTTACAGATGTTAATTTATGGTGGTACACAGCAACGGACTGGAAAAGGAGCCGGATGTGATTACCCCACTGATCCCCTTGTCATACCTGTTCCTTCTTGTCCCATCGTAGAGATAATAATAACTGTTGATAATCCAGCCAAACGATTATATGATTATGTTATAGAAAAAATCAATGATGCTACCTGGCCCGTGCCTACATTCTCTCCCGTTACCCCCCCCGCCTCTCTGCAAGAACTCGAAGAGCTTAGCATGCAAGCTGGTCTTAAAGTGACAAACTCACAGTGGATGGTGGCGAAGGCAACCGAAAGATTTCAAGCACTATTTACCCTGGTGGGGAAGCCTATATTAGTACAAGCAGCTCGTTATGCCAAGTATTTGTCAGAACCCTCAGCCTCGTTAGTGGCGGTGGCGGTGGGGGCGGCGGGGGCAATTATTCCCGCCCCCGCTTTGCCAGAAGGAGATGTAGACGATGCTCTAATTCGGTGGGCTGCTACCGTTCCCCCCCAAATCCCTGGATCTTCTGCTTCGTGGACGAATGATGGAACCCCTAATCCTCCCAGGTATACTAGATGGATAGAGTTGGTAGATAATGGTGTATTCGATAATAATATAGATTTAATGAAAGCTTATTTATGTTCTAATAATGGTATATCTGGAACAGATCCAACTGATAATAAATTAAAGATATATTATGCAAGATTCATAAATGAGTGTAACCATGGAGCAAAACTTCGTGAGTCTAGTAATCCTGTTATGTCAAAACATGTATCAGATTTTTTTCTATTTTCGCTTATGGAATCTCCTAAAAATCTACCTGATTCCAAGGCTATGTCATGGCAAGATAATGTTAGATTTAGATGGAAAAATGTAAACACCGCCGCCAAAGAAAATCATGCGGCGGGCTTTGGCGGTATAAAAGGAAAAGTAAATGAAAAAAGATTTACTTATCCTTATGTTGATCCTTGTCGACAAATTTCCGCGCATGTTTCTAATAGTCAGAGAGAGGCGGGGCTGAGAGTGAACGATTCGTCCACCGACAATCTGGCAGCGCGCAATGTAAGGGTGCATAATGCTCCAAATCAGGTCTCGCAAGGTGGGATAATGATGGCGTTCTCCGAAGCGGTGGGCGCGCAGGTCCGGGCACCACGATACCCGGCGGGTGGAATTGGTGAAATGAACTCCACTGAGAATGAGCTTTATAAAGATCTAAGTAATATAGAAAAAGGACGTTCTGATATGAAATCTTGGGCGTGGTTAGATTTTTATAAAAAACATGTTTTACAAGGCAGACCGTGTCCTTCTAGTTTACCACAATCTTCTATCTGTAGGGCAGCGGCCGGTCCGGACTGTAATGGAATAACTGATTATCATAATGAAGAACCCGGTTTAAATTATACATGTTGTGACAGATGGAAGGCAACATATGATGCAATAGAACAAGTTAGAGATATTGATCAGCCGCTGAAACCATTAGCAGAAGCATGGATTAAAAATAGATTAGAATATATAGTTCATTATATAATATTACCACTAGCTACAAGATTAAAAGCTTTTCAAAATATAGGTGAGCTTTATGAAAATGGTAGTCTGATGCACGACGCCCCCAATGAATTATGTTGTAATAGTGTACATATTACTGGTTGGAATAATGAAATAAAATACACACCAGCTCTTTCTAGGAATTTTATACCCAATATACCAGATGAAAATTTATTAAAATTTGGTAATGCAATATCGCATCAACTAATGGCTTTTATATTTTTAAAATCTCCTTTTATTACAATGTCCAATACTGTTGCCAAAAAATGGCAACTTAAATATTCAGCATTGACAAGCATTCAATTAATGGCTAAAACATTAATAAATAGTATACCAGACAATATATTTATTAAAAGATTAATCCAATATGGTGGTGGTCCCACCCTGGAATTCCAAAAGAGAATAGAACATAGAAGAAATACCCCGCCGGGGATACAAGCAAGAAAGAGGTCGAAGACGGGAGAGGAGCCGGCGGCTGGCAAAAGGTTGAAAACCGTTAAAGGGAAAACCCTTCTGGCGGAGAGCCCCGACGACCGCGACCACAGAAAGACGGAGGAAAAGTTGAAGGATCGGCTGGATAAGAAGAAAGCAGAGTTGGAGGATAGGCGGGTGGAAGAGGTGCTCCTTCCTTCGCCGCCTCCGCCTCCTATGCTTCCTCCGCCTGTCTCGCCGCCTCCGCCTCCTATGCTTCCTCCGCCTGTCTCGCCTGTCTCGCCTCATCTGCTTCCTTCGTCTGTCTCGCCGCCTCCGCCTCCTATGCTTCCTCCGCCTGTCTCGCCGCCTCCGCCTCCTATGCTTCCTCCGCCTGTCTCGCCGCCTCCGCCTCCTTCTGCACCCGGTGATAAGGGTGAGTGGGTGGGGCCGGACGACGAGGCGAGAGAAAAGGATATGGACGTGGTTGATCAGGAGTGGGCGACGGCAAAGCAGGCGCCTTCGCCTGTCTCGCCAGCCTCGCCTGTCTCGCCAGCTCTGCCTGTCTCGCCGCCTCCGCCTCCTTCTGCACCCGGAGATGAGGCGAGGATGGCGAAAAATTTGGAGAACTATTATAAGGTGATAGAAGACGATTCGGCAGTGGCGAGAGCAGAGACGGTGGACGGTGGTTGGGGTGAGTGGGTGGGGCCGGACGACGAGGCGATAGAAAAGGAGATGGACGTGGTTGATCCGGAGGTGGAAACAAAGGCCTCCTCGGTGGCGAAGGCGGTGGCGAAGATTGAGGCCGTGGACCGGGTGGAGAAGGAGCAGATTGCTGTCGATAGGGCGGGGGTGGAGGCGATGGAAGAGGATGAGCCGGAGGTGATTGATGACATAGAGAGAGAGAGACAGATAGAGAGACAGAGAGAAATAGATATAGTTATATACGCTACAGGTATCAAGGCGGAGGAGTTAAAATATATTGAGTTGGTAGCTTCCCTAAGTGGGTCGTTTGATGAATCTTCAGAAGTTTTTTGTAAAAAACTTCTAAATATATTCCGTACTTTTAAATTAGAGCTCACCGAAGGAGAAAATAAGGGTGTGGAGTTACCGATGCCAAGCGTGTTGGTCCTTCTCGGATTTGGTGAAGAAAAATACACTATATTGTTTCGAAATATAATATATAAAGAGATAGACCTTATGGCCGAGGCCGCAGAAGGATCGGATCCCACGATAAATGCCAAAGAACTGAAATCTAATGTACAAAATTTTATTGACGGAAGCGGTCTCCCGCTAATTTTTAAAAAACCATGGCAGGATTCGGGGTCTTGGCCAGCTTACATTATGGATATATTACCTTTATTAATAAAAGGAACAATAGGATTATTATCAATATTGATTAAGATTAATGATTTATACGGCAAGGCCGACATCGAGGAGGAGGAGGAGCAGCGGAGTATGCTTCCATTTGCGATAGCAGAATTACAATATATTGTTGAATATAATCGATTATTGGAAAATGTTTTAAATAGTCGTTCAATAGTATCTAATAAACTGAAGTTATTATCCCTTTATGAAACGGACTTCCAACTCGCAGGCAATTACTACGTAGGTAATATTCCTCCACTTCTATCAGGATTTTATGATAATAATGTGATACATGCGCCGCCACCGTCTGCCGCTCGTGTTCGAGCACGTCAATTACCACTTATTTATTTAATTTGGAATTATTTTAATATAAAATATATAATCGTTAATGATCCTAATAGTATGCAGCTAACTAATTATCAAATAATGGCTGTACTAGATGGGATATGGGGTGGGAAAGCCTTTACGGGAGATTTTGAGGCGTCAGTAGATGAACAAGGGAGGGCGGTGGCCACCGCAGCCGAGACGTCAGTAGATGAACAAGGGAGGGTGATGGTAACGAATGAAGGTGGTGGTCATAGGAAAATTCAAAAGGGAGGCGCAACTCCCTCTGAAAAATTAATTGATTTTTGGTCAAAAAGTTTAGTACAGTTGTACGGAGAGGGCGTCTTTTCCATATTTCCAGAACTCAAATTGGTAGTCAGTGAAGACCCTGAGCGCTGGGCGTTAGATGAACCCATAACCAGTTTAGACGATTTTGAACTAAAATTAGAAAAAATTGTAAGAGAATACTTTATTTTTCGGCTAAGTCAAGGTGATATAGATAGTTATATAAATAGAATAATTGAAGAGATAAATTCCGTCGCAGAGAAGTTCGGCCATAGCCCAGATCAATATTCTTATAATGAAGAAACAGATGATGTTTGCGGAAGAGTTTGTCACGGATTAAATATAATTTTTGATGTAAATGATGTGAAGAATATATGTGATAGACTGATAGTTAATCCGGGTAGTAAGGATGTTGATGTGGTGAAGGATATATATGATCAATTTGAAATCCGTACTAAAAAACTATTAGATCATACTATACCCGCTCTAATGAGAGATGAATTAAAAATAGTGCAAGTAATTATGGAAAATCCATTAGGGCCAACTGATGAGGAAATGATCACGCAAAGAAAGTTCTTGGATGGGCTCTTTATAAGGATTGATGGATCCTTCAATCCAAAACGACCTAAGGCGAAATCGAAACCAGACGGCAAAATATCAAAAGGTGAAATAATGCGGTATTTAGAGTTCGGCGATGTAAAAAATATAACAGACGATGCGGCTCGGCAAGCCCAACTAATGGTTGATTTAGAATATTTAAGAACCTTATTTTCCAACCCGATGAAACCAGATCTGGACCTTGTTTCTAAAATCAATGAAGCTATACGTTTACATTTGGAGAAGGATGCGGCGGTCGAAGCCAAGCGAGCCGCGGAAGAGGAGGCGATGGCGACCGGATCCGCAGCGGCGAAGGAAACCGCGAAGTCCGCGGAGGAGGCGCGAAGCCGAAATGCCACTGCTCTCCTGAAACAGAAATTGGGTGAAATCTCACCGATAATATTAGGGATACTTGATGATGATGATGATGGCGCTATTACTCGTGGTGAATTTAGGAAACTTCATCATAGTCAAAGCATTATTCCAAACGTTGTGGTCTGTGCAAAAAAAATTAAACAAATTATAGATGCCGATGGTAATTTTGTTTTTGAACAATTGAAGTTAAAATTTCCCACCGAGGATGAAAGAATAATTATGGAAACATTGAGAGGTATAACATGGGAGGAGGTGATGAAATTAACTATTGAAAATATTAAATTAATAACTAATGAAGATAGTATGTTAATGATAGAGGGACGGTCACCAGTAGCACCATCATTACCCGCAGCAAAATCCCAAACGAAGGTGGTTGAGTGGGATGATTGGGATGATGGGGATATGATGTCTACACAGCCTGCCAACCCTTTCGGTAGTCCCGCCTATACCATAGTTGGTTCTCCTGACCGGGTAGACGATTCTATGAAACATGGTGATCCCGGCGGCGGCGGAAAAAAGAATAAAAAATCTCTTAGAAAGAAATCAACTAGAAAATCTATTAGAAAGAAATCAACTAGAAAATCACTTAGAAAGAAATCAACTAGGAAATCACTTAGAAAGAAATCAACTAGAAAATCTCTTAGAAAGAAATCTATTAGAAAGAAATCTATTAGAAAGAAATCTATTAGAAAATCTCTTAGAAAGAAATCTATTAAAAAGAAAATAAAAAAAACACCTAAATACTCAAAAAAGAAATCTATTAGAAAATTATCTAAAAGAAAATCAATAAGAAAATTATCTAAAAAGTAAATTTGATAAAATATTTTTTTTATAATAAAAAATGTATCATTTAGTATATAAATTTAAAAAAGAACCTTCACTTGAAATATTAAATGAACTATTTTCTCATAATGTAAATCCAAATGATTTATATGATTATTTATATAATTTATCTTTATTACATGTCAGACAGCCTTATGAAACTATGAAATATTTATTAGATAAAGGTGGTGATCCAAATTTAATAAATGAAACGGGTGTTCATCCCATACATTTTCAAAAAGATTTTAAAACTATCCGATTATTATTAGATAGAGGCGCAATACCTAATCCAAAAGATATATACGATTTCACTCCATTATTCTGGCAAAAAGATCCAGAATCAATTGAATATTTATTAAAATATAATCCTATTAATAATAATTATATTTACAATTCTGTTAATTATAAACCAGATCATTATTATAATGTAATGTTAATTGAAGGAGGATATGATCCATATTCAGAAAATAATATATCTGTAACACCTGTATTTCTTCAAAGAGATTTAAAATCACTAGAAATATTATTAGATCATTGTTTTATAAATGAAATACCTAATTATGATATAGTATATGAAACATTATTATTTAAACCGATTATTAATAATGATATAATTGATCTATTAGATGAAAATTGGGAAGATATGAATCATCAAAATATATTAGGAAATACACCTTTACATGTACAACATGATTTAAAATGTATATTAAAATTATTAAGAGAAGGTGTAGATACAACTATTGAGAATAATGTAGGCATAACACCATATTGGTATCATATGAATAAGAAAAACTATATAGCAGCATTACTAATAAAAAATTTTGAAGCAGCTAATATATTAATAAAGAATTGGAGGATATATTGGTTTAGAAAGACATATATACCACCAAAAAATTATAAAAAAAAATTACATTTTCTAAATGAATTTAAATTATTACCACCATCAAATTGTGGTATATTTCCAGGAGGGATTGAATATCAAAATGCATTAGAAAGATTCACTAATAACGACATCTTTGCAATTTAGTATTATTTAGATATTCATCATATAGATTTTTAATGAATTTAATCACATTTACTTTCTTTTTTTCACCAACTATATTGATAATATGTTCAACATAGCAGAAACAAAACATATTAGGACTATAACCATAAACACCTGTTAGTGTATAGTGATGAACTCTATTCAGGTTAACTATATGTGAGTTCTCAAAATTATAAGAGTGAAATTTTCTTGCTAATTCTTCTTGTGAATCTCTGACCTTGTCGCGAAGCATAAGCGCGACATCATGGTCAAGATATCTTAGTGGAGAGTGTTCCATATTTAATATTTATTATCAAAATAAATCTTAATCAAATTTAACAAAAAAAGTTTGTATATTTTTTGTCTATGTATTTTATGATGTTTTTGTGTTTATGTTAGTCACTTACAGCTTGTTCGTGCGCTTGCCTGGCGGCGTCGTTGAGGAAGTCGATTTCAGAATCCTCTGATTCGAGAGTACCTACAGTCTTACCGTTTTGGACCCCGATAATCATCTTGTCACCATTCTTGTTCCAGTGGTAGTATACACCATCGATGGCGTGTTTTGGCCAATCCTCCACATCGTCAGCTTCTTCATCTTCATCTTCATCGGAGTCGTCCAGATCAAAATCATCCAGACAACCGACATCATTTTGGGCGGCCGTAGTAGCGCCGTCGGGCACAACAGTAGAGCTATCATCTGCCTGGTCAGCTGCGTCATCTTTCTCGGGTTCGGGTACCGGCTCCGGGTCGGGGGATTGCTCAGGCTCTTCCGGGACAGACTGCTCCCCCTCATCTTCATTTTTCACAGGCTCCGGAAGCGGATCTGCCTTTTTCACCTTGCGCTGCTTCTTCGGCTTAGCATCAGCCTTTTCGGCCTTCGGCTTAGCAGCGGTCTTTTCGGTCTTTGGCTTGACGACTGTCTTGGGCTTTTCAACAGATTTCTTCTTAGAAGTCCTCTGATCAGTCCAGGTCAGCGCCTTACCTTTCTTGTCGGTGGGCTTGGTCGGGCGGGACGCCGTAACGATACCCATCCAACCGAGAGCGTCACCGTTCTCACACATCTCGCATAGAATCTCTGCAAGACCTTCGCTGTCGAGGTCTTCGCGCGCATCTTCCGGAGTGGATTCTTCATATAGGTGAAGTGCTTCGGCGGCGTGGCGCTTGCACATGATAGAATCTTTCTCAGGATTACCGCGACATTGTCCACCGTCACCCTTGTTCCACACCCGACACTGGCACTTGCTAGTCGAAATCTCCGATGGATCGCGCGGCGGCGACGGCTTTTTGGCCTTCGGGGATTTCTTCTTGGCAGGCGCCTTAGTGGGGCAGAACTGGTCCATGAACTCTTGAACAAACTCTTCACCAGACAAACTCTCCACCGTATGGTCCTCCAAGCCAGCGATTTGCCGCATGAACGCGGTTGCCTTAACGGAAAAGACATGAGTGGAAGCCATTTGTATGGATGTTTGTATGCAAGAAAGTTTTGAATACGATTTCTGCGATATAAAGCAGAAGGATTTTTGATCTAAATTATTTTGAATCTCAAAATCAAATTTATTCGTCGCGGAAAGTTAATCGCAAAGCAAAAACCCAGGTAGCTTCTCTGGTATATTAATAGTTACCTCTTTTTTATTGTGTTTTACTATATTTTCTAATTCTGATATATTTTCCTTATAATAAACATAATCATTATAAAATTTTAATACATGTTCAATGTTATCATTCCACCATGGTTTATCTCTATGAACTAGTGTTAACTCATATCTAGTTATTTTCCACCATTTAGTTTCAACTATATTTAATCCTTGTTTAAGATACCCATCAATCCATTCTAAATATTCATCATCTGATAGTAATAATTTAGGATATAAATATGAATATTTTGTATCATCATCACCTTCTTTTATATATGAAATAGTACATCCTTTTGGTAAGTTTTGATGTGTTTTACCATTAGTAGTTGTATCATATCCTTTAATATTTGGATATGTATATTTATGTGGTTCATCTAAATTTAATATATCTTTTTTGTATTCATTCATATCTTCATATTCTTCAATCTTAACTTGTAAGAAATCACACTCATCAAGATCACATACTTCTAACTGACCTTGCATTTGCATCATATAGTGTTTGGGAACAGATTTTGTAAATTTTCTCTTAGGGGGGCATTTAATCTCTAACATTCTGGAACAATATTCCATGGGTCCTTTGTCATCACATATTCCATCAGGAGATGCTCCAAATACTGGAAAAGTAGGATGAGGAATTAATCCAAATTCAATAACATTTGTTCCAGTAATAAGTTGATAGAATAAAGTGGCAATTTCTTCATATTTAACACCCCATTCAGTAATAGGATTAGATGTATATAGAGGAGGATTAATTTTTTCGTAAATAAGCATATCTCTTGATTTAAAATGATCGTCACCAAGTGCTGCGGCAAATGAACTAGCTGTTAATATATTTTGTCTTAGTTCATACCATTCAGGCGACCTTTGTTCAGGTAATTCTAATTTCATTAATTCATATAACTTATATTTCCTTATATTGAAAGTATTAATTTTGTTAGAATATTCATCGATAACAGATTCTATAAAATATTTTTCTGCTTTTAATTGAATATGGTTTTTATTATCAGAAATAATATTAAATACATTAATTATATCAATTATAATAGTTTTCTTGAATAAATGTATATTATCAAGTGTGTCAGGATAATTATTATTAATATAATCTAGAATATCTTTTTTGTTAATCATAATATTTATATAATAATATTTTTAATTATCAAATTTATTAGTTTAATATTTATATTATAATATATAAATGTTCTTAAATATTGTATTATTATTATTATTATTATTAGTCTTATTAATATTATATTTATTATACTTTAAAAAAAATGAAGTATATTATATAAAAAATTTTTTAACTG
>JGI20154J14316_10001981_pt1 | contig 17706 bp, 16 predicted proteins | sample COG_04_FD_14316 | JGI IMG/M metagenome (IMG submission 14316) | reverse complement strand
CTCTCTGCATCGTTGTTACTGACTGACTTGGTGGATGAGATTGTTGGGTTCACCGCTGGATTGGTGCTGGGGGCAGAGGGCTGGCCGGCACTGGGGGCTATGGGGTATGACCGGCTGGCAGAGGCTGCGCGGTTTGAGCTATATGATACACGGTCAGTTGGGGGGGATGTGATGCACAGGTGGCGGCGTTTACCGCCAGAACGCCGCGCGGCTGGCGCAGAGCCCTTGTAACTTTGATAATGCGCGGTTGATTGGGCTGTGACGTGCAGGCGCGCTTTCATTTAGTCGATCGACAACCACTTCTACCGGGCAGGGCAGGCGGGTTACCGGATCAAAATACCGTGGATAGGCAATCAGCGTTGCATAAAGCAGCCCTAACAAGTCGGGTCTTGCAACGCGGCGGGTCGGGGGACGGCCGAGATCATGGGTCAACCCCCAACCGGCATAGAACGGCGCCCCATAGGTCACGACGCGCTTGTTGCGCAGCAGCGCTTCAAACCCCAAGAGAGATGTCATGGTCCAGACTTCGTCAATCTGCGTCAGCAGCGTGCCTGGATCTGTGTTGGTAAGTACGCGGTCTGCTGAGGCGGCGGTGTCTCGGTCCGGGACAGCGCCAAGGCGCAATCTGGCCTCGACATCGGGGTGTGGTTTATACAGTATGATGGCATCGGGGTTTGCGCGGCGCACTGCAGTCAGTAGCGCCAGATTGGTTTTGATGTCACCGGCGGCGGTGAGGATCGAGGCGTCGTCTTCGACCTGACCTGGCACCAAGATTCGACGCGTGCCAGTGATCTCGGCGGCGGTTTGGCCCGCGTTATATTTCGTTAATCCCGCCCCGATGACCTGTTGGCGCAACCGCTCTGCGCGGGCTTTTTGGTCGGGGCGCAGGGTGACGGTATCGCCGATCATCTGTTCCAATTGACTGGGCGCGCGCGGATCGTAGTAGATGCCCAACCGGTCTGCTACCAATGACAAAGGCGGGGTGAGCGTCGCACCCAAGCCCCGCGATCGCAAAAACCCGTCTTCGATCCGGGTGGCGGGAAAGGCCAGATCTTGATGGCCACTGGCCCAGACCATCAGATTGCGCTGATGGCGCGTGCTGGTGTGGCGGGCTTTGGCAAGATTGTTCTGAAAGATAATCCGCTTTGATCGTCCGAAGATAGATTGTAGATGTGGTCGTTTCCAAAGGCGCATCCCACAGGCCACCCAACCACGGTGATCGTCGCGCCAGGCGCGGCTTTGGGCCTCGAGTGTATCGAGAACATCTTCCAATGCGCACAGCCGGTCGCGGTAGGGGTCGTACCAGATCGGATAGAGGATCATCGCGGCTGCAAACAGCTGCGCGCGGCTCAAGATGCGGGTCCGGCCCGTGATTGGTTTGCGGTCTTTGCTCAAGCCCCATCCGGCATAAAAGGGTTGGCCGAATACATGCGGTGTATGCCCTGCCAGAATGGCTTCAAACCCCATCTGCGATGACATCGTATAGACCGCTATAGCCCCGTCAAACAGCTGCCAGGGTGAGATGGGGGTGGCCAGTAACCGAATGGTGTCAGTTGCATCTGCAGCGCTGAAATAACCGCGACGATGCCCTAAGATCGTCTCGGCATGGCTTTTTATGATAATATTTGCGTCAGGGTGCTCACGTCGGGCGGCAGCAAGCATGGCCTTGAACTCGGCTTTGCCCGCACCGCTGGCGCGGAGTGCCGCGTCGCCGAATGTTTGGTCAATGACCAGCACATAACCAGGGGCTGGCGGCGATTGGGTGGTCTCAAAAGCATTGTACTTTGAAATATGGTTGTCACGTATGCGCATGATTGTTTGTTCGGCGCAGCAAAGTAGGTCAGTATCCTTCAGCGGATCATGGCGCAGTATATTTTCCAGATCACAGGGATAAGAGGCGTCAAAATGACACCCAGATCGATCAAGGATCAGACCAAGGGGTGGATCTCCAGCGCGTCCGGGTTGCACCGATCTGAGAAAGGCATCCTCAACCCTCAACAGCCCCGCTTTCCGCTTTTTAGCGATCCATTGACCACGATACTGGTTTGGGCTTTGGCCCCAAACCGCCACCATATCCCCGCGATCTGGCAGGCCCAATGTCAATTCGTAGCCAGCCAATGACAGAATGCGCCGCACCCGTTTCTGACGCAGAAATCCGCCATTATAATAAAACAGTTTGCGGGCTGTGTTCATAGGTTTAACAATGAGGCGCGGCCCGTCCAGATGTTAATTGCCNGTTGCAGTCGCATTTACGGTGTTGATTGCTGTAAGAGAGCCGGTGAGAGCCGCAATTGTTTTACTCCACTGTGTGAACGGTGCCTCGGTGACGTAAATTGTGTCCTGATCGCGCACCATAAACTCGCGGGCAATAAAAATACCGTTTGGTTGTGTGAGGTCCAAGACATAGACTATGCGCTGCGCCCCTGTTAAATCACTGCGGGCCAGCAAGTTGTTTGCAATATGCTCACGTTCGCTTCTAAGGATGAAAACCCCTGTCGGGTCGGAAATGTCGGTGCGCAGGCCGCCAAGTTGGGCCAAGGCCTCGACAGCAGAGAGTGACTGGACTTCGAACTTGACGCGGGCTTGAGTGCCGGTTGCGCCCAATGCGGTGAATGATCGGGTATCCTCTTCGATCAGAATTCTGTCTCCTGCTCGTAAAGCAACATCCATTCCGGGTTTATCGTATAAATCCTGCAGCCAGATTTTGCCTTTCCTGTTGCCCCGGATTAGTTTTATCTGGGCGATTTCGGGTGAAATGGTCACTCCACCCGCTGCGGCAATCATCGCGCTGAGCGTGCGCGTTGGGCGTTCGATTGGATAAATCCCCTGTGCGCTAACGGCCCCAAGCAAAGACACAGTCGCACCGTCGCCTGCGATCCTGCGGACCTCGACCTGCGGGTCTGGGGTCTGTTCTTTAAGTGCGTTAGTTATGATTTTTCGAATTGATTCGGGGGTGTTGCCCGCCGCTTGTATCCGTCCTGCATAGGGGACAAAAATATACCCTTCTCCATCGACCTGAACGGTTTGAAGCGTGGTGGGCCCCATTTCGCCGAGCAACTGGTCTTGAACATTCTCCCAGATGGTCAATCCAAGCGTATCACCCGCGCGGATCATATCAGCGCCCACCTTGGAGAGGGTTTTGAAATGACTGGCAAAGCCAGACGTTGGTTTTAAGGCCGTTTTTTGATTGACGATTTCATTGACAGGTATGACCCAAGCCGGACCGCTGGACGCTTGGGTCCCTGAATAGATTTGTGGTTTGTTAGGTCCTGTGCTGGGCAGGCCACATCCGATCAAGATACTTGCGAATGCAATCAAGCCAGTCACTTTGAGCCGTTGAAAAAGTCTCGTATTCACTGCCCTATCTCCCTGATCTGTGTTGAATGAGCGCTGCTGCCTTTTGGTGCTGGACTTAGGTTGTGGTGTACGCGTGTTGGTCATGCGCCAACCGCCTGTAAGTATTGTCGGGGCGGGGCGGTTCCGGCGGCAAGGGCCTCATACGGGTCATGATGAGACAGCATCATATCCACCACTGCGCGAATAATTTGTCGCCGTGCTTTTCGGGAATAAAAGCCACCTGCGATTTGTGACGTTTCCAGCAGATAGCGCCGGAACATATGATATGCTTGAGTGTCGGGGCGGCGTGGGGCGGCAAAAAAATCGCTTATTTCTTGTGAAGACGTAAACTCAGGCTTTGCATAGACGGCGTTGCCAAACAATTTCAGCGGTATGCCGCGCCACAAAGCCTGCTGTCCGGCGGTTGAATTGACGGTCACGGCACTGCGAGCCTGTCGTAAAATTTTTGCCAGCTTGCCGCCTTCAATATAGCGTAGGCGGTCTATGATCTGGTGCTTTTCGGCCAGATTTTTTAGCGTGGCCGAAAGGTCTTTGCCATTCTGTTCCAGTGGATGCGCTTTAACCACCAGTTGATGATGCCCGGGTGCCCCTTGTGCAAAGCCGCACAGCACTTGATCGAGAAACTCGGTATTATTGGCGAAGGGGGAATGCGCTTGCAGCGCGCTGTCATGTTGTAATTGCAGCAAAACCAAATGATAGGGAACGCCAGAGGCTTGTATTTGCAGGGTTGCCAACCCGCGGCGGACAAAGCTCAGGGGCATCCAGAACAGTTTGCGCAGATTTTGCCTGAACTCATCCTGAACCCGATGCGGGCGGTGATGTTGAAACTTTGGATAGGCCTGATTGAGAAACAGCACGAAGAAATGATACAATGCCCCATAAAATATATGGTGTCGCATCTCACCCCAGTGGGCGGGGGCTGCGGGTTCATCAAGTGAGCCGGTCTGAAGCGCCTCGGACATATCCGAGAGCCCCATGCCCATGAGTTTGGAATGCCCGTTGCAGCCGTCTCGCTCATAGGTCACCCAATAGGGCCGCAAATAACCCTCTTCAAAGACATGCACCCGCAGGTTCAACTGTCGGGCTTTTTGGATCGCAAGGGCATGGATGGGTCTTGTGTCCCCATACAAAACGAGGTCGGTGACAGATTTTTCACGTATGAGATTGCCAAACGTCTCTGGCCAGTCGCGGATGTCTTCGCGATAGGGGCAATAGCGGTCGGGCCGAGACCAGAAAACCTGGTCGCCGGCATTAAAACCGACGCGCCAAATCTCGGCGCCGGTATGGGATAGCATTTTGGCCAAAAGGTTAAAAAACGGTCCGTGTGGACCCTGAAGAAACATAAATACGCGTTTGGCGGAGGGGATATTGCTCACCAGTTAAAAATACCTCATATATGGTTAAACCAAAGACTATAATTTTGACCGCAATGTGGCGAGAATATGGCATTCTTATGGGATTTATTGTGTCAGAGACACCAGCGAAGGGGACGAGGGCGTGTTTACCGGAATTATCACTGATATCGGGCGAGTAATGCAGTTGGAACAGCGTGGTGATTTGCGCGCGACGATCCAGACTGGATATGATACCGGCTCGATCGATATCGGAGCATCGATTGCCTGTGATGGTGTTTGCCTCACGGTCATTGCGTTAAGTCGTGACAGTTTTGACGTCGAAATCAGTGCCGAGACCGTGTCCAAGACCAGCGTTGCTGGGTGGACCGATGGCAGCCGGTTAAATCTGGAACGGGCATTGAAGGTCGGGGATGAACTGGGCGGTCATATTGTGTCAGGTCATGTCGACGGGGTCGCCAAAGTGACGCTTGTTCAAGATGAGGGCGACAGCACTCGCGTGCTGTTGCAGGTGCCCGAGGCGTTGGCGCGCTTTGTTGCGCCCAAAGGCTCGGTGGCGCTAAACGGGACCTCACTGACGGTCAATGAGGTCAACGGAACCACTTTCGGTGTCAATTTTATCCCGCATACAAAAACGGTGACCACTTGGGGTGACGTGTCCGAGGGGGATGACGTCAATCTCGAGATAGATACATTGGCCCGCTATGTGGCACGACTGCGCGAATTTGACTGACACGGTGACGATAGGCGAAGTTTTGCCGGGTATTTGGTGGAATGGTGATCTCATTTCGTATACCCGGTGAGAAAGCGTCTTCTAAGCATTTATCCGATATTACCCAAGCTTTAATTGCGCGAGCTGACAAGAAAAAGAAGCGATGAAACCTATCAGGGTCGTTGTGGTAACGACTTTATGATCTATGTGGCGACATGTAGGCTTATTTCCAAATGCAGGTGAACCCGAAATTTAAACGAAGCCGACTACAAAGGTTCAATTGGTCGGTCACAAAATCAAAAAGGCCAGAGAAGCCGTCTATAAAGCCTGTCCTGATAGCCTTGCGTATGTATGATTTCCAAAGTATTAAGATTNCAAGTCAATCGCTGCCTTTCCATTTGGGATCGTAACAACTGGAATGTTTGGGCTTAGGTTTATTATTCTCTGTTTCAAAAATGGTGCAGTTTGTTTTTCAAAATTCCAGATGTAGGATAAAACTCTCGGTCAGGTAGTTTTTCTGGACAATGGTCAGGCATGCCGGTGCGCGTGCGTCCACAGGTAAACAAAAGCCTCTTTCCCAGACCCCAAAAACATCGCCATCTGGGCATTCGAACCCATATGATCAGGTCCGCTTTTGGAAACCTTATATCGGCGGTTGATGAACCCGTACCATATTGAATCTATCGGTCCTGACTGACCATTTCCTTAACAATTTTCTTATGTTCCGCCTTGTCGCGTCGTTGCCATCCTGAGTTCCACCTTGCGCGTCCGTCGAGCGATTGATCGGGCAAATTGTATCGCTTAGCTAAAGTCAGGGCCAATGTGGTCTCCCCCCCCGTGAACAGCCAACAACCAGCACGTGACGCGCATATTGAAGTATGTCTTTTGCGTGGGATATTGAAATATCTCTTACGTGGAAAACTCCGTGGGTTATTCGGCCTGCCGGCGCAGGGCGGGCAGGCCGATCCCTGTGGCCTCAAACCCGCCATCACAGGCAATCAGCTGGCCGGTGACAAAACTGGCTTTTTCGGACGCCAGAAAGCTGATCACCTCGGCAATCTCGTCTTCGCTTCCATAGCGGTTTAGCGGAATGGCATCGTGATAGGCGGCGATAATCTCGTCGCTGTGCACTGCCATTGCAAGCTTGGTGCGGACTGGGCCAGGGGCAACACAATTGGCACGAATTCCAAACTCGCCCAATTCTACCGCCTGTTGTTGGGTCAGGTGGATAACGGCCGCCTTCGAGGTGCCGTAAGCCACGCGCAGCGTCGAGGCGCGCAGTCCCGAGATCGAGGCAATATTAACGATGGCGCCGCGGCTGGACTTTAACGCTGGCAGTAGGGCTTGCGAACACAGAAAAACCCCATCGAGGTTGGTTTCCATCNCCCGCCGCCAGCGTTGAAAATCTGTGTCCTCAAGGGGGCCAAAATCTGCCACACCGGCGTTGTTGATCAAAACATCAACCCGCCCCATTTTTGCGGTCATCTCTGCGGCCATCTGATCGACCTGATCGGGTTGCGACACATCGCACAGACAGGGCAGGGACCCGGGCAAGGCGTCAGCTGCCTCGGCAAGGGCGTCCGCGTCGCGGTCGATTAATGCCACCCTGAGGCCCTGAGCCTGCAGAATACGGGCGGTGGCGTGTCCTATTCCCCGGGCGGCGCCGGTGACGATAGCGGTTCTCGTTGGCATGACAGTCCTCAAGTTGTTGTCTTGTTTAAATAACTTAAAGATTTGCGCCAAATAGAAAAGCCCCAACGGATTTTACGCTAGATTTTTGTTGCCTGTGCCAGAACCACACGTGCTTTTCAATGTAGATGCGGCGAGGATAGCGGGCAGTGCCAAACCTGACGCTTGACGCCGGGCCCGCAATGCAGCGAAACAGATACCCGTAAAGGCGTATTAATCAGGCGATTTTTTCCAGTTTGACCGCAGCTGTAATACCCAACGCATGGCATATGTCGCGGGTCAAGTCGGGGCGGTTCAGCGTGTAGAAATGCAATGCATCAACGCCTTCATCAATCAATTGCGAGCACAATTCGGTACAGACTGCAGTGGCCAAGAGATCTTCGCGGTCGTCACGCTCGGCCTTTGAGAAAGCGTCGGTCAGCCAATTTGGAACCTTGGCGTTACAGGCTTTGGCAAAACGCCGTGTACCCTGCCAGTTTTCGATCGGCAAAATGCCCGGGGTGATCGGGACCTTTATCCCGGCTTTGTCGCAGGCATCGCGAAACCGTAAAAAGGTTTCGGCCTCAAAAAAGAATTGTGTCAGTGCTTCGCTTGCGCCGGCATCGATCTTGCGTTTCAGAAAATCAATATCTGTGCTTGTGCTTTCGGCTTCTGGATGGCCTTCGGGATAGGCTGCAACGCGCAGGGTGAAGTCACCACTTTGTGCCAAAGCTGAAATTAACTCAAGCGAACTTTGAAACCCCTCAGGGTGAGGCGTAAAGCTGCCTTCGCCTTTTGGTGGGTCACCGCGCAACGCAACAATGTCTGAAATCCCCGCCGCCGCAAACGATTGGGCAACCGCCAATGTCTCTTGCCGGCTGGAATTGACACACGTCAAGTGGGCCGCAACCCGCAAACCGGAGGATTTGTGCAAAGCGCTGACCGCATCGCGGGTAAGGTCTCGGGTGGTGCCACCAGCCCCATATGTCACCGAGATGAACCGCGGCTCTAAAGGCGCCAGTACTTGTACTGTATCCCAAAGCCGGAACGAAGCCTCCAGGTTTTTGGGTGGGAAAAATTCAAACGAAATCTCTAGCGGGGTCATTGGTAGATCCAATTGTAAACGGTCTGCCACTTGTGCCACAGATGGTTATATGAGACAAACTCATAAATTTCAACAAGGTTATGAATTTGATATGAAGATGCATCTCGAGTTTCGACATTTGCGCACAATTAAGACCATCCATGAAGCTGGGGGATTGGCCAAGGCTGCGGATATATTAAATATTACCCAGTCAGCATTAAGCCATCAAATCAAAGGTCTGGAGGCCCAGGCTGGTGTTGCTTTATTCTTGCGGCGCATCAAGCCTATGCGTTTAACGCCAGCCGGTTTAAGGCTTTTGCGGCTGGCTGAAAAAATATTGCCTGAGATCGATGCGGTGCAGACCGAGTTTTCAGGCCTGCGCGAGGGCCGTGCCGGACGTTTGCATATCGCGATCGAATGCCACGCTTGTTTCGAATGGCTGTTGCCTGTGCTTGAGACGTTTCGCAAGCTCTGGCCCGAGGTTGATGTCGATATCCGTCCGGGGCTGGCTTTTGACGCTCTGCCAGCGCTGCAAAAGGAAGAGGTCGATGTGGTTATCTCGTCAGATCCAGAAAATCTGGCGGACGTAGAATTTATCCCGTTGTTTGACTATGCGCCAGTTTTTGTGGCCTCAAGCAAACATCCTCTGGCCTTGAAAGACGTTATAGAGGCGCAAGACTTTCGCGGTGAGACATTGATCACCTATCCCGTCGAACGGGCGCGTTTGGATGTTTTCAGCCAGTTACTGACCCCTGCCAAAGTCGAACCCGCCGGATTGCGACAGGTCGAATTAACGGCAGTGATCTTGATGTTGGTCGCCTCCAACCGTGGGGTTGCTGTCTTGCCGGACTGGGTGGTGCGCGAGGTAAAATATAGTTCGGATTACACCACTCGCCCTCTGACACAGACAGGCATAACGCGCACGCTTTATGCAGCGACCCGCCGTCAAGACCTCACGAAAAAATACATCAAAGACCTCATCCATCTGGCAGGTGAAGAAGCGAAAAACCTTCAACTGGCTTGAAATCCATCCATTAAATTTGTCAGATACGGACCCTATAGCGCTCTCAAATCACCCGCCATTTGTCGGCCATCACGGCCGTCTTGCAGTTCATAGCTGACCTTTTGATTATCAGCCAATCCGGTCAGGCCAGAGCGCTCCACAGCAGAAATATGAACAAATACATCGCTGCCACCAGTTTCTGGTGCGATGAAACCAAAGCCTTTAGTCGTGTTAAACCATTTCACGGTGCCAGTGGGCATGTGTCCGTGTCTCCCTTTTGTTGCGCTGCTGCTGAAACGCTGCAGCTTTTGTAAGGGTGCAATGAGATCAAAAATATTGATCGCTTTATTCTTGCCCCTCGTAATGTGGCGATGATTGCACGGCTCTTGTAAAAATCAAGTAAAACTCCAACTGATTTACTTATAGATGAAATATTTTGTAACATATTCGCGTTTAACAAGTATTTTCTGCAAAATTTGTTGTAGAAAACCCGTAGGGTCTTGGCAGAAAAACTAAACCGGCGTGTCAATGTGGGCAAGATGGCGCCAAGCGCATAATCTAGCGGTATACATTGAGCTGATTCGAGACGATGCCTTGGGCTGTGTGGGCGGCGCGATGTTTGCTTGTTGGCATGGCGCAGGCTATTTATACCCAAATATTCGGTCCAGTGACAAGATGCCCCCGCCTTTGAGAACCAGAACCAGTAAGGTGAAAATCCAAAAAGCCCGTTGATCAAGGATGAGACCATCCGGCAGCTTGTCGAACCATGCACCCAGTGTGGCTGGCTGTGTGATCCCGCCATGACCATAAAGATCAGTCAGGCTTTGGAGTGTGATAAATCCGATCATGCCTAAGGCGGCGAAGCGCGTAACCAACCCCAAAACGATCAGCGCGGGCAAGATGAATTCTGCCCATGTCCCGCCCAGCACCACAATGTGGTGCCATGTGTTCAATTGGTCCGGATCATAATTGACCAGTTCCATAGCTCTGGGCAGAATCTGGATATATGCACCGGCCGCAGGGGATAAAAAGCCGAACACTCCCGGCCCGAGTTTTGTCACACCTGCGGTCCAGAAATAGATCAAAAGACTGGATGCAAACACACCGCGCGCCAGCAGGGGTAACAGCGGCAACAGTGCNTCAGTCGTAGAAAAAATTNTGTTATGNANATGTTTAAACATTTTCCTGCTGTCTTCTTTCGCGGCTATTCGATCTTATTTCTATCAGCACATTTTGGGTCAGAAATATGGTCAATACGGCGGCCAGATCAAAATCTGTATGGTCGTCTTGCGCAGCGCTGACCGTATCAAAAAAATTCATTTTTTGCCTTAGGCTTTCGAAAAAAACGGCCCCACCTGGCGGTAATAAAACTGGGTAGGGGTCAAAGTTGGGGCGCACCACCAACACATCCTGTGCCTGCACCGGTGGTTTGGGCGCATTAGGCGCGGTATTATAGTTCCAGATGCCATAGATCGGCCAGGCCGAGCTAATCAAGAACGCACAAGGCGACATTTTAAGCTCGGCGGCATTCAATTGCTCCGGTGACAGAGCATCAATCTCAGACGGATGCACCGACTTGGCGTCGGCTGCGTGATACGAGCGGCGTAACGCAAACTCAAGGCGTGCGGTATCGGCAAGATAGGGCAGGTGCTCTAGCGGCTTAAAATCTTTTAAAAAGGCTGGAAAATTATCACCATATTGATTGATGACAGGGCTTGCTGGCGGATGTTGGCGCACGAACAGACCGGCGATATTTTTGAAGTTCTGCTCACCCAAAAGTTTGGAAATGACTGGAAATCCAGTTTGTAATGCGTTGATTAAACTGTCCATGACATTGTTGCGATAGACTGAAAACCGCCGATTGGCCACTTTGCCGCAGCCATTGGTCAAACCGGCAGGCACCGGGCTTTGTAGCGACAATATGGCTGTGGAAAAGATCTGTTGATCTTGGCTCATACCAAAACAGGGCTCAATGCATTCGCCGCCCGGTTGGCTTCGGCAGCCAGCAACGACCAATCAGGGACATCGGTATCCCATTCAACCAGCACCGGTCGTGGACCTGCGGATGCCAACACATAATCTAACAGAGCCCACACCGGATCCGCGACGGGGCACCCATGGCTGTCAATCAACAGAGGCTCGCCATCTTCGTCGGCTTGTTCGTCATGGCCGCCGATGTGAATTTCTGCCACGTGAGCCAAAGTCAGCTGATTGATATAGGTCTGGGGATTAAAGCTCAAATTGGTGGCTGAAATGAAAACATTATTGATATCCAGCAGCAGCCCGCAGCCACTTTGCTTCGTGATTTGGGTCAAAAACTCTGGTTCGCTCAATGTGCTATCCTCAAAAGCAAGATAGCTGGAAGGGTTTTCTAATAGCATTTGGTAGCCCAGTGCGTTCTGGACTTGATCAATGTGATCGACGATGCGGGTCAGACTGGACTCTGTGTAGGGCAGCGGCAAAAGATCATTGAGGAACTGATTGTCATGGCTGGACCAGGCGAGGTGTTCTGAAAAACTTGCGGGTTGCAGCCAGTCACACAAGCCTTTTAGGCGCAGCAGATGTGCCGTATCCAAGGGCCCTTCGCCACCAATGGACAACCCAACGCCATGTACCGAAATTGCAAACCGTTCTGCAAGGTGGTGCAATTGCGCCAGAGGTCTGCCACCGGCGCCCATATAATTCTCGGCATGAATTTCCAACCATTCCACTGGTGCTGGATTTTTCATAATATCATTGAAATGCTGAGGTTTATATCCCACGCCAGGAGCGCAGGGCAGGGCTGTAAAGTGAGGGGAATGATCAAACATGCGCATGTCCTTGTATGGGAGTTGCTTGCCCTCCTCGCTTGTGAGGCACAGGAGGATAAGCAGGTCTACTTACGCGGGCAGATCGCGTGGTAGAGCCGATAGAGCACCGTTGCGTGCCGTGCCGTCGGCCTTGGCGGGAAGCTCAATTTCCATGCAGGTTCCGTCTTTTACCAGCGCCCATGCGTTGCCTTGATAATCGACCGATGAGGTTCCGGCACAAGTTGTTCCCGGGCCAGCGGCACAATCGTTTTCTCCAGCTAGGGAAACACCAAAGCATTTTTCTTGTTCGCCAGAAACTGCCATTGTTGCTATGGTTGCAAGTGCTGTCGCCACTGCGCTTGCAATAGCGACTGTTTTTAGGGTGTGTGACATATCTTCACTTTCATATACTAAAGTTTAGTTAAATATATTCGCTATAAAAATTTTAACGAATTATTATCCTTTAGTATGGATGGTGTCAATCCTGCGAATCACAATCCCGTAAAGCGAAATAAACTCCCCGTGAGGTTGGCGTTAGACAGTATGCGTCACCTAAAGCCGACGCCATTTAGTCACCATGCCTTAAGGTCGCTTTAATGCGACGGTGACACGCCGGGATAATATAGAGTCTTTGAAGAGCCTAGCCCGCCAAATAGTCAATGTTATGCAAGAATTTCCAAACGTGTAATTATACCTGATCGGGTGGCGTTGCCTCTAAAGCCAGTGTGATGGCGGTCTCGTCCAACCCGGCCATACGGGTCTGTTTTTCGCCCAGCCTTCGGATGCTGACGGTGTGGTCTGCGACTTCTTTCATGCCACAGGCCAAGATCACCGGCACTTTGCCAAGCGAATGTTCGCGAACCTTGTAGTTGATCTTTTCATTGCGCAGATCAGCCTCGGCCCGAATGCCGCGCGCGATCAGGGCGTCGACGACCTGTTGGCAATATTCATTGGCGTCTGTCACAATCGAGGTGACGACAACTTGTCTTGGCGCCAGCCAGAAAGGCAATCTTCCGGCAGAGTTTTCTATCAGAATTCCAATGAAACGTTCAAAAGATCCCACACAAGCGCGGTGCAGCATTACGGGACGATGTTTGGCACCATCTTCGGCGATGTAGGTTGCATCCAGTCGCTCTGGTAGCACAAAATCAACCTGCAATGTGCCACATTGCCAATCGCGCCCGATCGCATCGGTCAAGACGAATTCAAGTTTTGGTCCGTAAAATGCGCCTTCGCCGGGGTTGAGCTCGTACGCACAGCCCGCCGCTTCAGTTGCAGCTTTCAAAGAGGCCTCTGCTTTGTCCCATACGCTGTCATCCCCAGAACGCTGTTCGGGCCGGTCGGAAAATTTCACTGAAAAGCTTTCAAACCCGAGATCGCGATAGACAGTAGACAGAAAGTTGATGAATTTTTTGGTTTCATATTCGATCTGGTCTTCACGGCAAAAGATATGTCCGTCATCTTGCGTAAAGCCACGCACCCGCATAATCCCGTGCAGCGCGCCAGAGGGTTCATAGCGGTTGCAACTGCCAAATTCGGCCATGCGCAGCGGCAAATCGCGATAGGACTTCAGGCCTTGATTGAAAATCTGTACATGACAAGGACAGTTCATTGGCTTCAGGGCATTAATTGCTTTTTCGCGGGCGTGCTCTTCGTCAACTTCGACAATGAACATGTTTTCTTGGTATTTATCCCAGTGGCCTGAGGCCTCCCAGAGTTTTCGGTCGACCACCTGCGGTGTGTTGACCTCGACATAGCCGTCGCGGGTTTGCTGGCGGCGCATATAATCTTGCAGCGTGGTATAAATGCGCCAGCCGTTAGGATGCCAAAAGACTTGACCGGGGGCCTCTTCTTGCATGTGGAACAGGCCCATTTCACGCCCCAGCTTGCGGTGGTCGCGTTTGGCGGCCTCTTCGAGCATCAGCATATGGGCTTTGAGGCTTTCTTTGTTAAGAAACGCCACGCCATAAATCCGTTGCAGCATCGCTCGGTTGCTATCGCCGCGCCAATAGGCCCCGGCAATCGACATCAGCTTGAACCCATCGGCCGGCACCTGACCGGTGTGTTGCAGATGCGGGCCGCGGCACAGATCCTGCCAATCGCCATGCCAGTACATCCGCAGCGGCTCGTCGCCCGGGATCGCCTCGATCAGTTCGACCTTATACGGTTCGTTCGTTTCTTGGTAATGTTGGGTCGCCGCTGATCTGCTCCATATTTCGGTACAAATTGGATCGCGCAGATTAATGATTTCTTTCATTTTTTTCTCGATCACCCCAAGATCCTCTGGGGTAAACGGCTCGGCGCGGTCGAAATCATAATACCAACCGTCCTTAATAACGGGTCCAATCGTCACTTTCACATCGGTCCAGATCTCTTGCACGGCGCGGGCCATGATATGGGCCAGATCATGGCGCACCAACTCCAGCGCCGGTGCGCTGTCTCTCATGGTGTTGATCGCGATGCTGCTGTCACAGTTGATCGGCCACTGCAGATCCCAATGAGCATCGTTAACCGTGGCACTTATGGCTTTTTTGCCCAGCGAAGTGGCGATGTCTGTCGCGACCTCGCCCGCAGTAATGCCGGCGTCATAAAGACGTTGATTGCCATCTGGAAGCGTAAGTGTGATCTGGGACATGGTTGTCCTCCTCGTCGTTTTGGCGCCTACCAAGCGCCCGGTTGCGGGTATGATACTTAAATTTAGCGTAAAACGTTTGGCCTTGCGTAGCAAGGCGTAACTACCTTTATAATATGCAAAAAAAAATGGTTTGCCAAAAAAATCAAGACCCCTGAGGCAGGTCAGTTCTCTAAGGCTGGTCATGTCTTATGGCCGAAAAATCAGTCTAAAAAAACACACGATTAAACAGTGAACGCGGCAACAAGCGCTTGTAAAATACAGCTTGGTGTTGTTTTTGGTCGCCAAGCAGGAGGGTGACATGGCAACACACCGTTATTTTAAGACCGCTCAGGGTCGTGAGCTCGCCTATCATCACAGCGAGGGAACTGGCCCGGCAATCGTTTTCCTGAGTGGGTTTAAATCCGATATGCAAGGCACCAAGGCGGTGCATCTGGAAGCCTGGGCCAGACGCAGCGGGCGGGCATTTCTGCGGTTTGATTATTCTGGTCACGGCCAGTCTTCGGGCGCGTTTACCGATGGGTGTATCAGCGACTGGTCTGAGGATGCGGTGGCGGCAGTGACCCATTTAATCGACGGGCCGGTGATTTTGGTTGGCTCTTCAATGGGGGGCTGGATAGCGCTGCTGCTGGCGCAGAGATTGGAACAAACCAAGGTGGCCGGGATGGTGACGGTCGCTGCGGCGCCGGATTTTACCGAAGACAGTATGTGGGCGGGCTTTGACGACGCAGAGCGCTCTGATCTGCAGCGTTTTGGTCAGGTTGTGCTGCCCTCGGATTACGACGAACCCTATGTGATTACCCGCCGGTTGATCGAAGACGGGCGACAGAACCTCGTGCTGCGGGCACCGCTGGCACTGCCGTTTGCGGTGCGGTTTTTGCAAGGTACCGCAGATAAGGCTGTTGAAATGTCGGTAGCACTGCGGCTGCTTGAACACGCGATGGGCCCCGATATGCATCTGACCCTGGTCGATGGTGCAGACCATCGGTTTTCGGATGATGTTTGTCTGGCATTGATAGAGCGTGCTGTGGCTGAGGTGGCGCTTTTGGCGGCGTCTTGATACCTTGACTGGCGTCTGTGTAATCATTGCGGAGTATATACCACCGGCCAAACACCACCGGCCAGTCATCCCTGACCAAACACAGTCACAATACGAACAAGCGACCGGTGAAACACTACGGAAAATATATCAAGAAATTAAAAATCAACATATAATGCATAGCATAATACAGGATTTGTGATCAATTGTTGCTCTGTATGGACAGTCTGACAGCCCACGATTAGGGTGTTCTAAAACGATCTTTATGAGGCACAAATGAAACTTCCCCGCACCCCTTCATTTCGCTTGGACGGCAAACGCGCTCTGGTGACAGGGGCCTCGCGCGGCATTGGCCTTGGCTGTGCGGTTGCGCTGGCTGAAATGGGCGCTGATGTAGTCATGGTGGCGCGCAGTTCTGAGACGCTTGAGGCGGCGGCGGCCCAGATCAGAGCAGAAGGCATGTTGGCGCAAGCGCAGGCTCTTGACGTGACCAACCTAGAGGCGGTGGTGGCATTCTTTGCGTCTGAGGCCGCGTTTGATGTGCTGGTAAATTCCGCAGGCCTTGCCCGGCATTCGACCGTGTTAGAGACACGACCTGAAGATTTTGACGCTGTGATGGATCTCAATGTCCGTGCGGCGTATTTTCTGGCGCAACAGGCCGCGCGTAGCATGAAGCACCAAGCTCGGAGTGGGTCGATTATTCAGATTTCAAGTCAGATGGGCCACGTTGGCGGCCCAGAGCGCGCGGTGTATTGCGGCAGTAAGCATGCTATCGAAGGGATCAACAAATCCATGGCTATTGAGTTTGGCGCGTATGCTATTCGGGTCAATTCGATCTGTCCGACCTTTATCCGCACCCCGCTGACTGAACCCACATTCAGCGACCCAGAAAAACTTGCCTGGATCAAGTCCAAGATCAAACTTAACAGGGTGGGACAGATCGAAGATATTATGGGCGCGGTTCAGTTTCTGGCGTCAGATGCTTCGGCTCTTGTGACAGGAACATCCCTTTTGATCGATGGTGGGTGGACGGCTGATTAAGGGACCACTGGCCTCAACCCGCTGACTGCGGCGTTCCTTTTAATGGCCAACCGATTTGGTGGCCGGCTGAACAGTGAGTAAATTCCGCTCCTTTTGATCGTGCCGGGATATGTCTGTTATACAATTTTCTCGCACAGCCAAGGGCCATTATGTGGACACCATCGAAGAAAAGACCGTGCAAACCGAGCGCAACGCAGCAGTGTTGATCGGTTTGCACGGCCGATCCATTACCCGTTTTCGACCGGCCCACCCGCGTCTTTCCACGCGCCAAAGCCACCAATATTATAGACGTTTTGATACCCCATATCTTTCAAGGTTTTACCGGCCAGCGCCGCCTGACCACCCGCGGCGCACAGCAGATATAGATGCGCATCTTTGGTGAGATTGGCGTTGTGGTATTGGGTGTTATCATCAGCCGCAAATTCCAAAAAACCCCGGTTGATGCGCACAGCTCCGGCCACGGTACCGGTCTTTGCGATATCACCGCTGTCGCGGACATCAACAAATACGGTGTTTTCAGCGCCGTGTTTTGTCAATGCATCTTCCAGTGGAAATACGCTCAACAACGGCGTCTGCGGCGGTCATATAGTCTTTGGCTGTTTTCATTTTCTTCTCCAAGATGATTGAGTTCAGGGTGTGCCGACAAGCAGAAACCAAATAATTTGGGCTTTTCGGCGCACGAGATCCAACTGGGGCGTTTATAAGCTTTCTAAGGGCTAAACATAGGCCTGTGCGTTTTACGTTTCAAGGCGGTTCGTGGTTTTTACAAATTTGATTTCGACAGTATCGGGCGACTTGGCAACCGGTCGCTGTCGGTGTATCTAAATAAAAAACCTTTTGAGTTCCGTACGTATTCAAATAGGTGGTTTTTAGAGTTTCCGAACAGCCTTAATTTTTCGGATTTTGGAGGATATGTTATGAAGCCAGTATATAAATCTGTGGCCGCTGGAGATGTGATTTACCAAGCGAAAGATGATGCAAATAGCGTCTTTCTTATTCACACCGGAGAGGTTGATATTTTCTCGCACA
>JGI20154J14316_10001980_pt1 | contig 17711 bp, 16 predicted proteins | sample COG_04_FD_14316 | JGI IMG/M metagenome (IMG submission 14316) | reverse complement strand
TATGCTAATTTCTTTAGCCCCCAATCTTCTTTCGATACCATCTTTGCTCCTTTAGAAACGAGTAAGTCCTCGTATTTCTTTACTGTTTCCTTTATCTGAGTATCAGATAAAACGGGATTCAAGATGAAAACAGTTTCGTAATGATTCATAAATTTTATAATTTTTTGTTTTAAAATGGCTGCAAAAATAAGTATTATTTATTGTTTCAACAACATTAAACGAGATTATTTAATTCTAGTTATTTTTATTCGTTAAACGGTGTTTTATGGATTTTATCGTTTATATTTTTGTATAATTGTATAAGTTAACCAATGATAAATCTGATCTGATGAATTTAAACTGCATAATTGTTGATGCTAAAGCTACGCAACGATTAACAACTTTAAAACTTATAAGCACTAACCCTTCTCTGAATTTGATAGGTAAATTTTCATCTGCGCTTGAAACAAAAAAATTCCCTCTACTAACTACTGTAGACCTTATTATAATGGATCTTGACCTTCCTGGATCAAGAGGGTTTGACTTATTAGACATTCTTAATGAAATGCCAAACATTAGCATTCCTTACGTTATTGTAGTTAGTAATAACGAATCGTATGCGCTCAAAGCTTTTGACTACAATGTAATTGATTACTTAGTAAAACCCACTACACAAACACGATTTGACGAAGCCATTGCTAAAACGGTTTTACAAGCAAAAATGTCGGAAAACTTCAAAGATGATGACGGAGAACATATTTTTGTAAAAAGCAATCTAAAGAAACGTAAAATATATATTAAAGACATTAAGTGGATAGAAGCACTCGGCGATTATGTGAAATTAATCACTAACAACAAAAGCTTTGTCATCCTATCAACCATGAAAGCTTTCGAAAACGAATTGCCAAACGGCTTATTTTTAAGAATCCATAAGTCCTATATAGTCAACTTAACAAAGGTCGAACGATACGATAGCAAACATGTGGAAATCGAAAAAATAAAACTCCCTTTGAGCAGAACTCGAAAAACACAATTGAGCCAGGCGTTAGAGGAAATTGCGCATTAATAATTATCCACATTTATTAGCAGACGTACGGCTCTGAAATCTCTAGTACTTAAAAAACGTAATTTAATTTTTTGAAGCACAGACTTCGTTTTAACAAGCGATTGATTTATTGGTATTTTAATCAGTATATTTTTATGGTATTGATTTCTTATTCTTGAAACAACAGGCGATTCTGGTCCTAAAACATTTTCTTTAAACACATGTCTTAAACTCAACGCTAACCATTCTGAGCCCTCATTTACCTTATTATAATCCTTATGTTTAATGGTCAATTTGATAATGCGACAATAGGGTGGATATTTATAAACACGTCGATCCTCAAGCTGCTCAACAAACATAGACTCATAATCATTTATAGAAACCTGTTGAAGAATTGTATGATGGGGGTTATAGGCTTGTATGATCACCTTCCCTCGAGCGTCTGTACGGCCAGCGCGGCCAGCTACTTGCTGTAACAACTGAAAACTGCGTTCGTGTGCTCTGAAATCAGGAAAATTGATTAATTGATCGGCATTCAAAACGCCCACCAATTTTACATGCCTAAAATCAAGGCCTTTAGTCACCATCTGAGTGCCCACCAAAATATCTACTTCTTTGTTCTCAAAACTTGAAATGATGCGGTCGTAGCTATATTTACCTCTAGTGGTATCCAAATCCATCCGCGCCACTTTAGACTCCGGAAATAACAGCTCTACCTCTTGTTGAATTTGCTCTGTACCAAATCCTTTACTATCAATTTCCACTCCACCACACGCACCACACCTAAGTTGCATTGCCATAGCATGGCTGCAGTAATGACAACGGAGTTGGTTTTTATATTGATGAAATGTTAAACTCACATCACAATTTGGACATTCTGGCGTGTGCCCACAAGTATTACAGGATACAACAGGTGAATACCCACGTCTGTTTTGAAATAAAATCACTTGAGATTCTGCTTCTAAAGCCTCTTTTATCTCTGTAATTAATCGGTCACTAAAGTGGCCTGTCATTCGCTTTCGCTTATATTTATCAGTCAAATCTACCAGTTCAATTTCTGGCATTAGTACATTATTAAAACGTTTGGTGATGGTTACATAGCCAAACTTATTTTCTTTTGTAGCATTGTAAAAACTTTCAATACTTGGAGTGGCAGACCCTAAAAGTGTAGGAGCGTCAAACAACGATGCTAAAACGATCGCAGTATCTCTTGCATGATAGCGAGGTGACGGATCAAATTGTTTATAGGATTGTTCATGCTCTTCATCAACAATCACAAGCCCTAAATTACTAAAAGGAAGAAAAACAGATGAACGTGCCCCTATAACCACTCGCGCATTTTCGGACTGGTTAAGCACATGATTCCACACTTCCAAGCGTTCATTTTGAGAGTAACGCGAATGATATACGGCAATTTGATTGCCAAAATATTTTTGTAAGCGTTGTACTAATTGAGAGGTCAACGCAATTTCTGGTACTAAGTATAAGGCTTGTTGGCCTTGTGCTAGGACCGCTTCAATTTTTTTGACATAAATTTCGGTTTTTCCGGAAGACGTTACACCATGTAGTAGTACCGTTTTATGCGTGCCAAAAGCGAGGTCAATTTCCTCTAATGCTGTTTTCTGATAGATATTTAATTCTTTTGAAGTGGCCTCATCAGAATCTTCAAACTGAATTCGATCAGTTTGATAATGATATTCCTCAAAAACCTGTTTATCTATCAGTGTTTTTATTTGCGTAGATGATGCGTTACTTTTAGCTTTAAGGTCAGCTACTTTGATTTGTTTTGTGGAATTTGCTAAATTAAAATAGCTCAATACGATCTCGCGTTGTTTTGCCGCACTTTTGAGCGTTTCAATAAGTTCTTTCAACCCATTTTCGTGTTGATAATTGGCGTGTAAACGCACACATCTAATTAACTTAGGTTTATATTTTTCCAATAACTCCTGCTCCAAAGCAATCACCTTTTGATCTAATAAACGTTTTAAAACGGGGAATGAATTTTTACGGTCAACGATTGCATTTATTTCATCTACTTTTAAACTCGATTGCTGTTGCAATGCTTCATACACTAGATATTCATCATCCTTAAAAGAGTTGACATCTAGTCCTGACATAGGGTTTAAAGAAATAATTGTTTCACTTTCTAGTAAAAAAGCATTGGGCATTGCGGCCCGCATGATTTCTCCCATGCTACATAAATAGTAGCCAGACATCCACTCCCATAATTTAAACTGAAACTTATTTACCACAGGCGATTCATCTAATATGCTATGAATCGACTTTGCATCATAAGCGGTAGGCTCCTTGTCATGAATGCTAAAAACAAGTCCTGTATAAACTTTACTTTTTCCAAAAGGGACCGCAACTCTTACGCCTACTTTAATAAAGTCAGCTTCTGCTTTGGTAATGGCATAGGTGAAGTTACGCTCCAAAGAAAGCGGTAAAATTACATCGATAAAAAACACATCTATGTTTTGCATTTTTTCTTTAGAAGTTGAAGAGATGAATTCAATTCATGTCCCAAGAGAATAATATTTGCATTGAGCCAAAAGTAAAATAATAGAATTAACAAGGCACTTATCGAACCATATAATTCATTATAGGTTGAAAAATTGTCAATATAAAGACCAAATATATAAGAGGATGTTATAATTAAAAACGTCGTAAACAATGCGCCTATTGAAAAAAAACTCGAAAGCTTTCCGTCCTTAGTTCCAAAATAATATAAGGTAGCCATACTGATGTAGACCATAAGTACAAAAAAGAAGTATTTGGCTTTTGTAATCCAAAAAAGCGCACTACTTCCATCGCCAGAACTAAACTTTTCAATCATCGGGTGAATTAAATAAATCTGAACATAACCAAATACAATAACCGTCAGGATTAAAAGTGCCACAAGAATGATTGCGACTCCAAATGCATAGATATATTGTTTTATAAAATTTCGATTGAGTTGTTGATGGTAGGCATTTTCAAAGCCAGAAAATACTGCATTTACGCCATTTGCCATTAAAAACATTGAGATCAAAAATACAGTAGACAATAAGCCTCCCGTATTTGTATCATTGATGTTTTCAAAAATATTTTGGTTAAAAAAATCTGAAGTTTGAGGCGGTAAAAAAGAATCTAAAAAATCTAAAAAATCAACTTTAAACGTATCAAAAGGGATGTAGGGAATCAGTATAATAATGAATAATAGAAACGGAAATATCGCTGTAAAAAAGCTAAAAGCAATAGCACTTGCTCGCGTGGTCAGTGTACCTTTAAAAATTCCAATGATGTACATTTCTAAAAGATCATACAACGACAGACCTTCGAATCCTGGAAGCTTGATACGCTTTAGAAATTTAGCGATCCAATTTAGAACAGGAATTTTATCTAATCTATCTTCAATAGCTTGACTCATTACACGGCTTTGAGGCTTAAATCCATATTTGAAACAGAGTGAGTTAAAGAACCACAGGAAATAAAATTCACTCCGCATTCTGCATAGTGCCTAAGGGTCACTTCATCGATACCACCCGAAGACTCCGTTAAACATTTATCTCCGATTAGCTCAATCGCTTTTTGGGTGTCTGTATAATTAAAGTTATCAATTAGAATTCGATACACGCCCTTGTTCTCTAAAATTTCTTCGATTTCATCTAAATCTCGTGCTTCTACTACAATTTGAAGATCTAGTTGATGTGTTTTTAAATATGCTTTCGTTGTGGAAATTGCATTGGTAATCCCACCTGCAAAATCGATGTGATTGTCTTTAAGCATAATCATATCGTAGAGTGCAAAACGGTGGTTTGCACCACCACCAATAGCGACGGCCCACTTTTCTAAAACTCTAAACCCTGGAGTGGTTTTACGGGTGTCTAATATTTTTGTATTGGTACCTTTCAGGATTTCCACATAGGAGTGGGTTTTTGTAGCAATGGCACTCATACGTTGCATTGCATTTAACACAATACGCTCTGCTTTGAGAATAGATTGCTTAGACCCTTCTACATAAAATGCAATATCGCCAAATTTAACATTAGTGCCATCATTAATTAGTGTTTCCACTTTTAAATCGGGATCCACATAATGAAAAACTTGTTTTGCAAAACTAACGCCAGCAATGACGCCATTATCCTTGACTAAAAGTTTTGCTTTTCCAGTGGCGTCGGAAGGAATACACGCTAAAGAACTATAGTCGCCATCCCCGACGTCTTCTCTGACGGCATTTGCTATTATTAATTGTACTTCACTTTTAAATTGTTCGTTGGTAATCATGTTTGTAACTTTGTAGCTAAAATATGAATTGTAGCGCAAATACGTTCACAAATCTAAAACCTTATTTAAAATAATTTAACTTTGGGACATGCAAATTAAACTCATTGCCATAGGAAAGACGGATCAAACTGAACTAGAACGCCTTATTACTATCTATCAAAACCGCTTGTCGCATTATGTGCGATTTTCATTTGAGATTATTCCAGACCTGAAAAATAGTAAAAATCTATCTGAGAAACTTCAAAAAGAAGCAGAAGGAAAATTAATTCTCAGTAAAATCACACCCACAGACCGCTTGATATTACTTGATGAAAATGGCAAGGAAATGAATTCGGTTGCCTTTTCTACCTTTCTTCAAAAACAAATGAATTCAGGAATTAAACAACTTGTCCTTGTGATTGGTGGTCCATATGGATTTTCGGAAGACGTTTACAAAAAAGCAGTTGGGACTTTGGCAGTGTCCAAAATGACATTTTCTCACCAAATGGTTCGCCTTTTTGTTATTGAACAACTCTACAGAGGGTTTACGATTTTAAAAAATGAACCTTATCATCACCAATAAAAAAACACCAAGTAAATGAACATTGTATTCGCTACCAATAATCCAAACAAGATTAAAGAAGTTCAGTCCCAACTTCCTGACCACATCAAATTAATTAGTCTTGAGGAGATTGGCTGTCTTGTAGACATTCCCGAAACGCAAGACACGATTGAGGGCAATGCGATTCAAAAAGCTACTTATATTAAAGAACACTATAAACTTGATTGTTTTGCAGACGACACCGGATTGGAAGTTCATTCATTGGATGGCGCCCCAGGAGTTTTTTCTGCACGTTATGCAGGTCCTCATAGAAATTCAGACGACAACATGAACTTAGTATTGTCTAAGTTAGATACTCTTGACAACCGAGATGCACAGTTCAAAACTGTAATTGCATTATATGTTAATGGAGAGCTAATCACGTTTGAAGGCATTTGTAAGGGCGAAATTACAGAATCAAAAAGGGGTTCCGACGGATTTGGGTATGATCCTATATTTCAACCAACAGCTTATACAAAAACCTTTGCAGAACTTTCAATGACTGAAAAAACCCAAATTGGACACCGCGGAAAAGCCGTCTCAAAATTGGTTGCATTTTTAAATCAACATTAAATAAATTAATAGTACCTTTGCGGCTTAAAATTCCTCAGGGTGAGGATGTGTTACATGGAGATTGGTTTAAGTATGTTCGATACGCCTCTAAGTAACACTTAGTTATATATCGAATACTTAAATTTAAAAAAATGAATGCATTCAAAGAACTTGGACTAGAAGACCATTTAGTACAAGCAATTACAGACTTAGGCTTTGAAACGCCAAGTGAAGTACAACAAAAAACAATTCCATTATTATTAGAAAAAGACAGTGACCTTGTTGCTTTGGCACAAACAGGAACTGGAAAAACTGCAGCCTTTGGTTTCCCAATGCTACAAAAAATTGACGTGAACAGTCGGACAACTCAAGGCCTTATTTTATCGCCAACACGAGAACTTTGTTTACAGATTACCAATGAAATGAAATTGTATGGTAAGCATTGTAAAGGACTAAATGTTACTGCTATTTATGGTGGTGCTAGTATCACAGATCAAGCAAATCAAGTCAAAAGAGGGGCACAAATTATTGTAGCTACTCCTGGACGGATGAAAGATATGATCAGTCGAAGACTGGTTGATATTTCTAAAATCGAATATGCAGTTTTGGATGAAGCGGATGAGATGCTTAATATGGGATTCTTTGAAGATATTACAGAAATTTTATCGCATACTCCAGAAGAAAAAAGCACATGGTTATTTTCAGCAACCATGCCAAAAGAAGTGTCTTTAATTGCAAAAAAATTCATGGACAGCCCTACAGAAGTAACTGTAGGCCATAAAAATATGGGAAGCAAGAATGTTTCTCACGAATATTTTCTTGTAGGTGCGCGTGATCGTTACCAAGCATTAAAGCGTTTAGCAGATGTCAATCCAGATATATTTTCAGTGATCTTTTGTAGAACAAAGAGAGATACTCAAAAAGTTGCCGAACAACTTATAGAAGATGGTTACAACGCTGGTGCTTTACACGGGGATTTAAGTCAAAACCAACGTGATGTGGTCATGAAGTCCTTTAGAGCTAAGCAAATTCAAATGCTAGTGGCGACGGATGTAGCAGCACGAGGGATTGATGTAGATGACATCACGCATGTTATCAACTACCAATTACCAGATGAAATAGAAATATATACCCACCGAAGTGGTCGTACAGGTCGTGCCGGAAAAAAAGGGATTTCTATGGTGATTGTTACTAAGAGTGAAGTTCGAAAAATTAAAAATATCGAGCGCATCATTCAGAAAGATTTCATCAAAAAAGAAGTACCCAGCGGTATGGAAATTTGTGAAATTCAACTAAAAGCGCTTGCTAGTAAAATTCACGATACAGAAATCAATCATGAAATTGATCCGTATTTAAATGATATCAACTCGTTATTTGAAGATGTCAGTAAAGAAGAATTGATTAAGAAGTTTTTCTCTGTTGAGTTTACGCGGTTTTTTAATTATTATAAGAAAACAAAAGACTTAAATACGCAATCCGGCGGCACTACCGAAGACTATCGCGCAGATGATAATTCGGCACGTTTCTTTATCAACATTGGAAGCAAAGACGGCTATGATTGGATGAAATTAAAAGATTTCTTAAGAGATACCTTACAACTTGGACAAGATGATGTTTACAAAGTAGACGTTAAAGAAAGTTTTGCCTTTTTTAATACCGATGAATCTAACAAAGCGAAAGTTTTAGAATTCTTTACAGACTACAAGCAAGACGGACGCTTTATAAACGTTGAAATCACTGAGAAAAAGAGTCGCGATCGCAATCGTGGTGGTGGTGGTGGTGGCGGTCGTCGTTCTGGCGGCGGTGGTGGCTACGGCGGTGGCGGTGGCTACGGCGGCGGAAGAGGACGAAATGATCGTAAAGATTCTGGATCCAGATCAGAAAGCAGAGGACGCAGAAGCGACAGCGATTCGTCTAGCAGGTCTCCACGACGTTCATCAGATTTTAAACCTAGTGGCGGAGGCGATTTTTCTCGCGCTAGAAAAAGCCGTAGAAAATAATACTAATGTGTTAATTTTTAGTCAAAGTTTAGATTGACAATATTAGTATCGTATTTGTTTACTACTTTTATAGCATAAACGTACAAATGAAACTAAATTTCACACTTTTACTACTTCTACTAGTTCCTTTCTTTGGAGCTGCTCAAGTTTACAATTCCGTTAAAGGAAAAATTGTAAATTCTGAAACCTTAGGGGCAATGGAAAGTGTGAATATTGTAAACCTTAATCAAGTTATTGGAACCACTTCTAATACTGATGGAGAATTCGAAATCCGTGCCAAAGCAAATGACACCCTACACCTCTCCTATTTAGGGTATAAATCTATAAAAGTAAAAGTCAGTAACGACTGGATAAAATACGGAACGTCTACAACCATTGAACTCACAGAATTAGCCTTAGCTTTAGAAGAAGTTAATGTGAACACCTTGAAACTGACTGGCTATTTAGCAGTGGATATCAAGCAAGTTCCTATTCAGAAAAATGTACGTTATAGCATTTCTGGTCTCAATAGCGGCTATGAATCTAGTCTGCGATCTCCAAGTATGGTTACCAAAGTTTTAGGCGCTATCTTCAATCCTGCTGATTTTTTACACAACATCTTTGGTAAAAAGCCACGCGAAATGCGTAAGCTTCGAGAAATGAAAAAGCAAGATGAGATTAGAAATTTACTCGCGTCTCGTTTTGACAGAGAAATGCTAATCGCTTTACTTCAAGTTGATAAAATTGATTTAGATCTTCTAATCAGTGAATGTAATTACTCCACAGATTTCATAAGAACCGCTAATGATTTGCAAGTTTTAGATGCAATCAGCGAATGTTATGAAGAATATAAAATTCTGAGTCGGAATAGATAATTAATGTTAACTTATTATTTGTTTTAAATAACTATTAAACTANACAGTAATAGACTACTCACTTTCAAAAAAACAAAAAACGCTACATTTATAAATGAGCGTTTTTTAATTATTTATTATACTAATTGCTAATTAATTCATTAAACTTTTAATTGTGTTGTCAATATCCTTAACAGTAGTTTCGCTTAAGCCTGCTGTTTTATACACAATATTAGAGTTTTTATCAATTATGATATGTGTCGGATATGATGAGACCATATAGTCTGATACTATAGGTTTGCTATTCGGAATTATTGCATATGAAAATTTATTTGTCTCTAAAAATGTATTGATCTTTGATTTATCATTCGTTCCAAATCCTAAAAAGACTACATCTTTATTTTTATATGTTTCTACGAGCTCATTTAGCTCTGGCATTTCTTGAACACAAGGTTTACATTCTACAAACCAAAAATTTAAAACGATTATTTTTCCTTTCAAACTTTCTAATGAATATTCATTTCCATTAATGTCAGTCGCCGAAAATGGTGGCGCAACTGTATCTACTAGCTCGCTTTCGCCATTCATCTCAGCAAACATTTTTTCCATCATCTTTCTTTCTTCAGCTGTAGTTGCTCTTAACATTGATGCTTTTAATTGTAGATTATCATCCAAGTAAAAATCAGGTGTAAAATCACCAGACATTAAAGCTTCCATTATTTTTTGGCCTCGTAATCGTTCTCCTTTAACGTTGTAGACAGGAAAACTTTCGCCATCAAGCATAATTTGATTGGCCTCCAAATATTCATCAGTTGCCAATGATAAGCCCTTCAAGAGTTCTGTTTTTTCTGACGAATCGTTTTGAGCATTTAAATTAGATGGGCCAAAACTGTTTAATAATAGTGTTAAAATAATAATTTTTGTGAATTTCATTTTTTTTATATTTATAGTATTAGGTTGAGTAATAAAGACGATTAAATATATAAATTGTTACATATTACATTTTTTATTGTTTATTTTTTTTAAAATAAACTTAAACTGTAAATTTACGTGTTTCTAGAAAAAGCAACTATTTTATAACAGTAGTGCGGACTTGTAGTCCGTGCACTTATTTGTTGCCAAAATATCTTTTTATTTTCAAAGTTTTTGTCTAGTTAATCCTATTTACTGCGTTTTCATAATCTTTTTCTGAATTTGCGCTTTCGAGTATAACTTGACGCTAGTTAAGAAAACAACCCACGTACTACAAGTCCGCGCTATCGGGACAAGTCTACAATAATCAAAAATTAGATTTGNTAATCAGGCCTATCTATTCTTTGCCTCAATCCAGCGTGCCATATACTTGGTGCTTTGAAACTGGTGGTGGCTGAGCATCTGACCAATGACGTTTTGAGAACGGTGAGCTGGAAGTGTCTCTTGAAGTCTCTTAATTGTATCCAGGAAATTAGATTGGTGTAGGGAAATCTCAAACCTATTTTTTAGAATGGAAAACCCCTGCTGTTGAAAGGTTTCCCATTTAGAGGAACTCGAATAAAGTGCAACGGCTTGGTCTACAAATTCATCTAAGGTATCTTCGACAATGCCATTAGGAGCTAAATCGCCAAACATGCCTTCCGCCGCAATAGATGACATCGCACATGGCGTGCCCGCTTGCATCGCCTGAATAAGTTTACCTTTGAGGCCCGCCCCAAACCGCAAAGGCGCTAGTAAAGCTTTAGCAGAATTTATAGCTTCAAAAGCATCACCGACAAAACCATGCACCAAAAAACCTTCGGATTCATTGTGCATTTCTTTAACGTTTGCAGGATCATAGGCTCCATAAATATGGAGTTTTGCTACTGGGAGTGCTTTTTTAATTTTGGGCCAAATATCTTTTTTAAGGTAGCGCACCACATCCACATTGGGCGAATGTAAAAAGTTTCCGATGGACACAAAATCATGACGCTCATCATAGGGCTTACAATCGGCACGGGGCTGGCAGTCGGCTGAATCGATCATAAAAGGTAGGTAACACAACAACGACGAATCTATTTTGAGTTGTTGCGTTAACAACAGATGTTCTGCTTCAGAAATGATCAAGGACACGTCACTTCTATAGATACTTGCCAGTTCGCGCTTGGCGGTATCGCTAGTAAAAAGTAGACGGTCTAACGGCAGATTTGTCGTAAATGCCTTTTGGCGGGCTTTTCTCAAAAAATGCAGATCTTCTGTATCTAAAATCCGTAAAGCATCTGGACAGTGTTCCGCCACGCGCCATCCAAATTGTTCTTCGGTCATAAACCGATCAAACAAGACGCAACTAGGATTCAATGCTTTTATAAACACATCAAAACTAGAATGGTTGAGTTCAACTTCTTCTACCTTTACACCTATAGAGGTTAAGTCAAATGCACGGTCAGATTTTTTACAAGCAGTCGCAAACACAACGCTATACCCCTGGTTTTTAAACACCTCAATGAGCTGAAGCATTCGCGTTCCAGCCGCCGAGGAATGGGGTTCTGGATACACAAAACCAATAACGAGTAAAGAGGGTTGCATGGCGTTGATAATTATTTAATCTTGATTTTACTAAGGTATAAAGTTATAGAAATTTAATCTAAATACTCTTATTTTAAGGCATTGTATTTATATGTTAAAAAAGCTGCGCATAATTTCAGTGACCTTTACATATAATTATTAATTTAGTCAACGCAACCCCCATATAAACAAAACCATGACCTATAAAAACCTATTAAATGAACTTTCATACGTTAATCACAGTCGCAAAAACAGGGCGAAATATGCGCAAATGGTTCTTAAAAACCCCGATTTGGTACCGCTGCTTTTACAAATTTTATTTGAGGTAGATTCAAAAATCTCTTGTCGCGCTGCTTGGGTCTTGGAATTTGTTTGTAAAACAAATATTTCAGTTATACTGCCGTATATCGACACATTTACGGCACAACTATCTAAAGTACATTTAGATTCTGCCGTGCGACCCGTTGCAAAAATATGTGAATACCTCATTACATATTATGTAGATAAAAAAGTGATTCCCTTAAAACCGCAATTAAAACCAGTGCACTTAGAACGGATCATCGCTGCAAATTTTGACTATCTGATTGGAAACCACAAAGTCGCCCCTAAAGCGTATGCGATGCAAAGTCTATTTTGGTTGGGGTTTCAGTTTGCTTGGATTCACCCCGAATTGCAACTTATTTTGGAGCGTGAGTATACCAATGGAAGTGCAGCTTACAAAGCACGCGCTAGAAAAATATTGAAACAACTTAAATTACAATGTGTTTAGTCATTTGCAAATAGTTTAGGCGTCAAAGACCTCAAAAACTTAAAAACAAGGATGATTTCTTCGATTGAAAAGACGTATCTTTGTAGCTTCAAAAAAATAAAATAACTATGTCTATATCTATGCTAAATGCAATTTCTCCTATTGACGGTCGCTACAGATCAAAAACTGATGCATTGGCAGGGTTTTTCTCTGAAGAATCCCTTATCAAATACCGGGTCTTAGTAGAGATTGAGTATTTTATTGCGCTTTGTGAAATTCCTTTACCACAATTAGAAGCGTTTAATCCAGCCCATTTCGAAGATTTAAGAGCGATTTATACAGCGTTTTCATCCAAAGATGCACAAGCTATTAAGGATATTGAACGCATTACCAACCACGACGTAAAAGCGGTTGAATATTTTATTAAAGATAAATTTGATGCTCTTCAAATTTCTGAATATAAAGAATTTATTCACTTCGGATTAACCTCCCAAGATATCAATAATACGGCCATTCCATTAAGCATCAAAGATGCTATTGAAGCGGTGTATATTCCAGAATACAACACCTTGACGGATTGTTTAAAAGGATTGGTCAACGACTGGAAGGCGATTCCTTTATTGGCACGAACGCACGGACAGCCTGCCTCTCCTACTCGACTCGGCAAAGAAGTTGAGGTTTTTGTAACGCGTTTAAACGCACAATTTAAAACCTTAAAAACGATTCCTAATGCCGCTAAATTTGGAGGTGCTACCGGAAATTTCAACGCACATAAAGTTGCCTATCCTTCAATTGACTGGCAGGCGTTTGCAGCTAATTTTCTAACTGATAAACTAGGGCTACACCACTCCTTTCCAACCACTCAAATTGAGCATTATGATCATATGGCTAGCTTGTTTGATGCCTTAAAACGTATCAATACGATTGTGATCGATTTGGATCGTGATTTTTGGACGTATGTGTCTATGGATTATTTTAAACAAAAAATCAAAAAAGGCGAAGTCGGCAGCTCGGCAATGCCACATAAAGTCAACCCGATTGATTTTGAAAACAGTGAAGGAAATTTAGGAATTGCCAATGCGATTTTTGAACATTTATCCGCTAAGCTTCCTATATCAAGATTGCAACGTGACTTGACAGATAGCACGGTGTTAAGAAATGTGGGCGTGCCGTTTGCGCATACCATCATCGCTTTTAAATCGACCTTAAAAGGCTTGCAAAAATTATTATTAAATCCAACGAAAATTGCACAAGATCTAGAAAACAACTGGGCGGTGGTTGCGGAAGCGATTCAAACCATCTTAAGACGTGAAGGGTTTCCAAATCCTTATGAAGCTCTTAAAGGATTGACACGTACGAATGAAGCCATCACACAAAATTCTATTTCAAACTTCATTGATACTTTAAAAGTAAGTGATGCCATTAAAACAGAATTAAAAGCGATTACGCCTTCAAATTACACAGGGATATAACGCCAATTTACTCCATAAAAAAAGCCACGAATTTCGTGGCTTTTTTGGTTTTAAAAAATATTTATTACAATAAAAATTGCATAAAATTTTCTACATTGGCATTTTCTGTATCAAACTGATCAACGATCGAATCTAGTTTCATGATCTTTGAAAGCTCCATATTGTTGCCTAAAACTCTAATGATAGCAAAGCCTTTATCTGGAGAAAAACCAAAGATAATGAGCTCATCTACTTCAGAGTCTTCTCCTATATATTTGATATAGAGTTTCCCATCTGAAGTGTTTCCAACCCGCATAAGGTCGTTATAAATGTCGGCTTTTAAAATAGTTTTAACTTTAGCCATTTCTACATTAAATTCTTCTTCAGTTCCATCAGACACACTATACGCAAGCATGTTAAGTTTATCAATTGAATCTATTGCCTCTTTTTGATCGGCGGTAAGTTCAATTTTATCAGGGTTCAAAAAAGACATCGGAATGTCTACAGACATAAAACCATCTGTTTCTTGATGCGCCACAAAATAACTTTGAAGCGATTGTTTTGGTGTACACCCTACAAACAGAACTATACCAAAAAGTGTTACATATTTAAAAAGCGTTTTCATTTATTTTTTAGATGCTTTTTTTAGTTGTTCACCACCAGGGACGTTTAATTGATTCGTAAGTCTCGAAACTTCACGTAAATCAATATCTCCTGTGAGTGATAACAATACGGTTTCTATCACGCGTTGTTTGCCGTTAATTGAGATGTTCTCGTTTTTAGTAAGATCTCCTAGACCGTTTACAAACATGAGGAGTTCTTTTACATGGTTTTCATCTTTTCCTTCTAATACAAAGAAATTAACCGTTTGGTCACCATCTTTGATACGCATCAGTTCCTCTAGCTTGGAGTTTTTGATGTATTTTTCTACATCTTTTTTCATGGAACTTGAAACGCCCATATTGTCAGTTGTAAAAACGGTCAAATTATCAAGCATTTTTACTTGATTGATAAAATCATCTGAATCTGGGTCATTGGTTTGAATATCGATATTGGCCAACATTTTAAACATTTTTTGGTTGACAATCACAGACGTCACATTGTCCATGTCTTCATATTTTTCAAAAATACTTTGTGCTGATACGACCATCGTGGTCATAAGCAAACTGAGAATTAATACATTTTTTTTCATTTTTTTTTAATTTAAATTTTATTATTTAATGTTAAATAGTTTGTTGGTTGAGTTGGTGAATTCTTCTAAAAAAACAACATTTTGTTGTCCTTTATCAAAAGAAGTTGAGATCATATTAAGAGCCGTTAAGGGCGCATTTCCTCTTTTCATTTGATTCGAAATTAAATCAAATGCTTTCAGGGTTTCACTATAAGCATAGTGTTCTTCATTAGAAAGCTGTGTGAACTCATCTCGAGAGGTTAGCGTCATAAAGGCACTGAACATAATCGTTATGACAGCAGCTGAAGCTAACCAACGGTATGTTGTTGGCTTACTGCGTGTCGACTGTAATGGTCTTTTGTAGGAAAGCTGCATATCAGATTCATAATAAGCAAATAACGTGCGGTATACTTCCAAGTGAGGCGCAACAGTTTCAGTCGTAAAATAGTGTTTTAACTGTGCTTCTTCTTGTAAAGTGGTCTGCCCTTCTTCGTACTTTTCTAAAAGACTTTCAATATTATTTAATTCCATAATTATGGGTCTGCGTTAATTTTTCTCGTATTGTTTTTCGTGCTCTAGATAAAGAAACTCTTATAGTTGCTTCCGTCATATCTAGTATCTTAGCAATTTCATGAAACTCAAATTGTTCAATATCTCTGAGTTGTAATATTAATTTTTGTTTTGCAGGTAAAGCTTCCATATGTGTTTCTACCCAGCGAAGACTATCATTAACCTCAATTGATTTTTGTAAGGATTGTGAATGGTCTTCGTAATTATTGTGTACTATTTTTAAATTTTGTGCTTGTTTTGATTTTAATCGATCAAAGCACCAATTTTTTGTCATTGTCATCGCAAAGGCTTCTGGACTCTTATAGTCCTTAAACTTTTGACGATGATTCCATAATTTCAAAAGAACTTCTTGAGTGGCATCTTCTGCTTCCTCAACAGAAACTAATAACCGTTTTGCAACTCTAAAAATCTTGTCCTTAAAAGGGGTTATTATTTTTAAATATTCTATTTCGTTCATTGTCGATTGGGTGGTTATAATTTATAGACGACCCATATATATTTATGTTACAAGTGTATGGAATAATTTTTGAGTTATAAAAAAAAGTTTACTTTAGTACTTTGTGATTCAAATCTATAAAAATAAAATAAAATTGCCGCTTTAAAACTATTTAATAGTAACGCCTTTTAAAACTTAACTCAAACAAATAGACTTACGTTATGAAATCTTTATTTAAATTTATACTACTTACACTTCCTTTTTGTCTCACCTTTAGTTGTTTTGAAGACGACGACGATACGGCTATTGAGAGCTCAGAAATTAGTGATTTTGTTTGGAAAGGCATGAATGTTTTTTATCTCTATAAAGACAGAATCCCCAACTTAGCAAATGATCGCTTTACCTCCGATAATAACTATCGTGATTTTCTAAACGACTTTGACAGCCCAGAAAACCTGTTTGAAAGTTTAATTCACGAGCGTGAACTTGTCGATCGTTTTAGTTGGATTACAACTAATTATATTGAACTTGAGCAGCAATTTAGCGGCGTCACTAAAACGACTGGCGCTGAATATAATTTTTATTATGCGCCTGGAAGTAGCAGCGATGTGATTGGAATTGTACGCTTGGTACAACCCAACAGTAATGCCAGCTCAACCCCTTTGACTAGAGGTATGATTTTTAATAAAATTGATGGCGTGACTTTAACTGAAAGTAACCTTCGTTCACTTTTTAGCCCAGAAACCTACACGATTCATTTAGCGACCTATAATACTAACGGCACAGAAGCGCCGGAAGATGACAGTCTCACAGAAAGCACAGAAACAATTGCACTTACAAAAGCGGTTTTTTCTGAAAATCCAATTTTTAAAACAGAAGTCTTTAGTTTAAACGCTATGAATGTGGGCTATTTAATGTACAACGGATTTGTAGGTGATTATGATGCTGAACTGAATACCGTATTTGGAGATTTTAAAGCCCAAAATATTGAGCATTTAATTCTAGACTTGCGCTATAATCCTGGAGGCAGTGTGAATACCGCCGCCGCCTTAGGGAGTATGATTACTGGAATATCCAATGAAGTATTTGCTAGATTACAATACAATAGTGATTTAGAAAGTAATAATACAACTTTCGATTTCACAACCACTCTTTCTAATGGAGCTACCATTAATTCTGTAGACCTTACAAAAATTCATGTGATCACAACAAGTGGCTCTGCCTCAGCAAGTGAAATGGTCATTAACAGCTTAAAACCGTATATTGATGTGGTACAAATTGGCACCAATACAAACGGAAAGGCGCAAGCATCTATAACCATTTATGACTCTCCTGATTTTCAAAGACAAGGTGCGAATCCTAGTCATCTATACGCACTTCAACCATTGGTCGCTGCCACCGTTAACAAAGATAACCTCGGGGTGCCTTTTAATGGATTGACCCCAGACATTGAAGTGCGTGAAAATGTAACAAATTTTGGAGTCCTTGGGGATGTTAACGAACCTTTATTAGCGGCGGCTCTCGCCGCCATTCAATCCGGTAGATTTGCTGTTGATGTACAAG
>JGI20154J14316_10001978_pt1 | contig 17732 bp, 19 predicted proteins | sample COG_04_FD_14316 | JGI IMG/M metagenome (IMG submission 14316) | reverse complement strand
CTGCTCAAGCTAATTATGGCACTGTACGTTCTATCATTGCAAATATGGTGCAAGGTGTGAATAAACCCTACAGTAAAAATTTACTGATNGAAGGAGTAGGTTTCCGAGCAACAGTGAAGGGTCCAAAAATTGATTTAGAACTCGGTTACTCGCACCCAATTTTACACGATATCCCCGAAGGTGTTACAGTAACAGTTTCGGACAATGTAAAAATTCTTGTTGAAGGAGCCGATAAACAGAAAGTGGGACAAGTTGCTGCTGAAATCAAAAGTTATTATCCCGTCGAGCCTTACAAAGGTAAGGGCGTTCGAATACTCGGTGAATATGTTCGCCGAAAAGAAGGTAAAAAATCTGCTTAATTAGAATAATGAAACTTTCAAAGAAAAAAGAATTAGCTCAGAAACGTCGTTGGCGAATACGTAAAAAGGTAAACGGTACAGCCGAAAGACCTCGCGTTGCTGTTAGGTTTACAAACAAAAATATTCACGCCCAGTGTATTGACGACGAATTAGGTCACACTGTTCTTGGTGTTGCGACTACCCATTCTGACTTTAAGGACTTACTGCCCAACGTGGCAGGAGCTCAAAAGCTTGGCGTTGCCGTTGGCGAACAAATTAAAGCAAAGGGCTACAAATCAATTGTCTTTGACCGTTCCGGTCGGAAGTATCACGGGTGCGTAAAAGCGTTTGCAGATGCAATACGCGAACAAGGATTAAAATTTTAAATTACCATGAGTAAACCGAATCGAAGAAATAAGAAATTACCAGAAGTAAACAAGGATGAACCTGAACTTTTTGAGAAAGTGGTTCACATTAATCGTTGTGCTAAAGTAGTTAAAGGTGGACGACGTTTTAGTTTTGCTGCCCTTGTTGTAGTAGGCGACCAAAACGGAAAAGTTGGTTTTGGCTACGGCAAGGCGCAGATGGTTCCTGATGCAATTCGCAAGGGAACTGATAAGGCTAAAAAAGCGATGAAGAATGTTGCAGTTTATGGTGATACTGTACCGCATCAGATAGTAGGAACTTATGACGGCGGGAAAGTTTTGTTAAAACCAGCACGTCAGGGAACGGGTATTATTGCTGGCGGAGGCGTAAGAGCTGTTCTTGAAGCTGCAGGTGTGAAAAACATTCTTTCTAAGTCACTCGGGTCGAACAATCAATTGTCAGTAGTTTCTGCAACTATGGATGGACTGCTACAGCTTAGAACACCCAAAACAATTTCTAATATTCGAGGTGAAGAAGTTACGGGCCCCTCTTACATGGAAGCTCCCAAACCTTTACCAGTTGCTGTTCCTGAAACAACTGAAGTTTCTGCCTAAATTTTATATTATCATGAAAGAAAATGAAATTCCAGCTGGAGCAAATCGCAAAAAAAGATGCGTAGGTAGAGGCCATGGAAATGGTCACGGAAAAACTTCTGGTCGCGGGCACAAAGGTGCAGGTGCACGTTCAGGCTACTCGTTACGAGCTGGCTTTGAAGGTGGACAGATGCCACTTTTTAGAAAACTCCCTCAAAGAGGTTTTAATCGTACTAGGTTCCAATCTCCTTGTGCCATAGTGAATTTAAATGAATTAGAAAAGTTATCTTCGGACAAGGTAGATCTCGAATCCCTGATAAATGCAGGTTTGATTAGGTCTAATTCTACTGTTGTTAAACTTCTTGGGACTGGTGATGTTAATAAACCCTTTACCGTTAAAGTGGACCAGATATCCAAGTCAGCAAAAGATAAAATTTTAGCTGCCGGCGGTACCGTATCCGAATAATTTTAACTTTCTATCGCGAGCATGCTTTCAGCATTTACAAATTGTTTAAAAATCCCTGAACTAAGGCAGAAGATTTTCTTCACCTTGGCTCTACTTTTTATTGCCCGTGTTGGGGCAAATATTCCTCTGCCTGGTGTTGACCCTTCTCCAATCAAGGAGTTTTTTGAACTAAGAGAGCAATCGAGAAGTGAGACTGAAGGTAATGATATTCTTGGGTTTTACAACATGTTTACTGGCGGTGCATTACTTAATGGTGCCCTATTTGCCTTAGGAATAATGCCCTACATCAGTGCATCTATCATAATGCAATTGATGGGTGCTGTTTTCCCACAACTAGCAAGACTTCAGCAGGAGGGTGAACCGGGTAGGCAAAAGATATCTCAATACACAAGATATCTAACTATAGTAATTTGTCTTATACAGGGCGGATTACTGGCATTAGCACTACGAGATAGTCCGGGCAGTCTTATTCAAGGCTTTAACCCAGCCGAAATCGGCTTGGATGGAAAACCACTCGGTGCAATTGTTGTGGCCACCTCCCCTTCCATATTTTTAATTACTACAATTATTTTCCTTACAACGGGGTCCTTAATTTTGATGTGGTTAGGGGAACAGATAACCCAGCGTGGTATTGGAAATGGAATTTCTTTATTAATTACCGTAGGAATTTTATCTGATCTCCCTAAGGCCCTCGCCGATGCATATGCGCTCATATTTCTAGCCCCTGCTGGTGACAATATGGTGATCGTAAAAGCCCTGCTAATGGTGGGTCTCTTTCTAGTTGTTGTTGGTGGTATCATTGCAGTTACACAAGCTCAGCGTAAAATTCCTGTCCAGTATGCCAAAAGAATGGTTGGACGAAAGGTTTTTGGCGGACAGAGTTCTTTCCTTCCGCTTAAGGTGAATTACGCAGGAGTAATGCCCGTTATTTTTGCAAGTGCCATTCTGATGTTTCCTGCCCAATTGCTTCGTACGCTAGGAGCTGCAATAGCAGATTCCCCTTCAGAAACTAATTGGGCAATTGATCTTGCAAATGTTTTCGCAAGTCGCGGTTGGTTTTACTATATTGTATATGGTGGTTTGATTCTCGTATTTAGTTATTTTTGGGTATCTATAATGTTTAAACCCGTTCAAATCGCCGATGATCTGAAAAAGAATGGTGGATATGTCCCTGGTGTTCGTCCAGGTGAACACACCGCTCGTTTTCTAGATTTCGTAATGACTCGGTTGACATTAGCGGGTGCTATATTCTTGACTGCTATTGCAGTCTTCCCGGATTTTATCTTCAAGACTGCGAATGTTTCCTATAATGTAGCAACCTTTTTTGGAGGTACTGGTATGCTTATTATTGTGGGCGTTGTGTTAGATACGATGCGCCAACTAGAAACATTTCTTCTACAAAGACATTACGATGGCTTCCTGCGAAAGGGCCGAATTCGTGGAAGATCATCGAGCAACAGTCAGGGAATAGAATCCCTTGAACTGAAAGACTTTGAAGCGCAATGGCGCCCTTTAATTTTTATCGCAATAGCATTATTCTTACTAGGACTCGTCGGGTTCATATTGAAGAGTACTTGATCAAAAAAATTTAACCTCAACAGATATAATATTATGGCTAGATTGCTCGGAGTAGATATTCCAAACAGAAAGAAAATTGAATTTTCTTTGAGATACATTTATGGCGTCGGTCCAACCCGTGCTAAAAAGATACTTGAGGTCACCGGGATCGATCCAGATCGTCGAACCCAGGAACTTAACGAACAAGAGATCAGCCTTATTAGTAATTACATCATTGATCAAAAAATTATGGTCGAGGGTGATTTACGCCGCGCGGTTACCAATAATCTTAAACGTTTACAAAGTATTCGTTGCTATCGAGGTTTGAGGCATCAACGCGGTTTACCAGTTAGAGGACAAAGAACTATTACAAATGCTCGTACTCGAAAAGGTGGGCGTAAAACCGTAGGTGTGGTTAGAAAAGCATAATTTTTTTACAATGAGCGAAGAAGAAAACAAAGATAAAACAGCTGAAACTGTAGACGAAGCAGTTAAAACTGATCAAGTTAAGAAGGTTGTCGAACCAAAAGCGGAAAAGAGTTCCGAGGTAAACACTTCTGATAATCCCGAGAAAGCAGAGAAAACAGAAAAGAAGGAAGAGACAGCAGCAGACTTACTTGGTGCCAATATTGAGCAGGTAAAAATTCGAAAGGCCAAAGGTAGCAAGAACATTACCTCTGGAATTTGTTATGTAGTCGCTACTTTTAATAATACTAAAGTTTCTTTCACCGACATGAAGGGCAATGTAATTTCATGGTCTAGTTCTGGAAAATGTAATTTCCGCGGGTCTAGAAAATCCACAGCTTATGCTGCACAAGTAGTTACTCAAGACGCTGGGAAAGTAGCAATGTCCCATGGTATGAAAGAGGTTTTAGTTAAAGTAAAAGGACCTGGTATGGGTCGTGATTCTGCAATTCGAGCCCTACAGAGTCTTGGATTCAGTGTTTCTTCTATTCTCGATGTTACTCCTGTTCCTCACAACGGGTGCCGAGCACCTAAGAGAAGAAGAGTTTAAAATTAATTAACAGTTTTATCTAACAAAATTTTATTATGTCTCGATATACCGGTCCAACTACAAGAATTAATCGCCGATTTGGAATGGCGTTGTTCCCTGCAAATAAAGCCTTTGAAAGAAGAGCCTACCCTCCTGGACAGCATGGTCCATCTTTTCGCAGAAAAGTCAGTGATTATGGCCAAGGCTTGATTGAAAAGCAAAAGCTTAGGATGATGTATGGCTTAACTGAGAAGCAATTTCGCAATATGTTCGAACGTGCGAAAAGTAAGAAGGGCGTAACCGGTGAAGCCTTTCTCACAATGTTAGAAACACGATTAGATAATGTAGTCTATCGACTTGGCTTTGCCAAGACTAGGCAAGCAGCAAGGCAATTTGTTAATCATGGACATCTTTTAGTGAATGGAAAAAAAGTGGACATACCTAGTTATTTTGTTGTTGCAGGTGATGTAATCGGAGTGCGTGAAAAGACATCTTCACGACAAGTTGCAACCCAAAATCTAGAAGGTTCTCAATATCATCCTCCCCACCTTGGGTCGAAGTCAATGTAGATTCCCTTCAAGGAACGGTAACTCGTCTCCCGCAATCTGATGAACTCGAACAAAGTATTAATGTTCAACTGGTAGTTGAATTTTATAGTCGTTAATCTTATTTTTTTACATATTTAACCCCAAAATTATCATGGCAACAAAACTTGGAAAGTTTGAATTACCTAACCGTCTTATTAAAGAAGAGGAAACCGCGACAGATAAATACGCTAAGTTCATTGCAGACCCATTTGAATCTGGATACGGTCACACCATTGGAAATGCCTTTCGTAGAGTCTTACTAAGTTCAATTGAAGGTGCCGCTATTTCTTCTATTAAAATAGAGGGGGTTCAACACGAATTTCAAAGCGTAGATGGTATTGTAGAGGATGTAACTGATATTGTTTTAAATCTCAAAAAGATTCTTATTGTTAGTCACAAAGCAGACCCTGTTACTCTAACACTTGATGTCGAGAAGGAAGGAGAAATTACAGCGGGCGATATCTCGCCAATGGAAGGAATAGAAATTATCAATCCTGAGCAGTTGATTCTTACTACCGATCGTAAGAAAAACATCTTGGCCGATATGATTGTTTCAGTTGGGCGCGGTTTTTGCCTTGGTGAAGACAGTAAAATTGAAGGTCAGCCTATTGGAATGATTAATGTTGATGCTCTTTTTAGTCCAGTCAAACTTGTTAAATACGATGTTCAAAATACCCGTGTTGGACAAATGACGGATTACGATAAACTTATTTTGGAAGTAAATACTGACGGTAGAATTACGCCTGATGATGCTCTTAAACAATCTGCTGCAATACTTCGACATCATCTAGATGTGTTTGATCAAATCAGTGAAGAGCAGATTGAATTCGAAAGTCACACCAAGGAAGTAAGTGAAGAGCAGAATCGTTTAAAGAATCTTCTCGGAATGAGTGTTAACGAAATTGAACTGTCAGTTCGTGCAGCCAACTGTCTAAACAATGCAAATATTGTAACAGTTGGAGAACTTGCCACGAAATCTGAACCAGAAATGCTTAAATATCGCAACTTTGGAAAAAAATCCCTGAACGAAATTAAAGCCAAACTCGAACAGCTTGGTTTATCGCTTGGAATGAAATTCGAAAGTCGTTTACTAGAAACAATTGCCAATTAATAACCTATTATAATTTAACAAGATGAGACATAGAAAACACAATCATCTTCTAGGGGTAAAAACAGCCCATAGAATTTCCTTGATTGCCAACTTATCTTGTTCGCTCATTGATAATGGGCGGATTAAGACAACTCTTGCAAAAGCACGTGCACTACGCCCTTCAATTGAAAAAGCAATTACTTTAGCAAAGAAAGCACATGCTTCTGACGATGCAGCCAAAAAGGTTCATTTTCGTAGGCAAGCTATCGCACGATTGAGAAGTAAGACTGCAGTTAAAAAGCTTTTTGACGAATTGGTAGAACAATTTGCAGGACGAAATGGCGGTTACACAAGAATTTATAAGTTGGCGATACCTCGCTTGGGTGATGCCGCAGACATGGCTATCATTGAATTTGTAGAAGAAATACAAAAGAAGAAACCTAAGAAGAAGCGTGCAGCAAAAAAAACTAAGACCAAGCCAGCAGCAAAAGAAGAAGAGTCCTCTACAGTAGAAAATTCCCCTGAAAATAGCGAACAAGCAGTTGAGTCTGCAGTTGTAGAAGAAGATACTACTCCCACAACGGTTGAGCCATCAGAAGAAGCATCCACAATTGATTTACCAGAATCGAAAGATAAGGACGAAGATCAAGTTGTAGAAGAAAAGAAGACAGCCGAAAAAAATCCAGAATAAATAACATTTTTCGATTTGTAGAATTCTATTTCATAGGTTCTACCTCTTCAGACTTCTTGACTAAGTTTGTGTTGCTAAAAGGTGTGCTTATCCTTTTTTAATAATTACTTTGCTTTGTACGTTTTATATTTCATTCTTTATGACTAATTAAGACCTCTTATGCCACAAACAATCATAGTTCTAGATTTTGGTTCCCAATATACACAAGTAATTGCGAGGCGAATACGTGAGGCAAATGTTTATTCGAAGGTATTACCTTTTAATACTAAGATTGGAGACATTAAAAAGTTAAGACCGGTTGGTATTGTTTTATCTGGTGGACCTGCAAGTGTTTTGGCAAAAGGCTCACCTAAACCCAAAGCGGAAATATTTTCATTAGGAATTCCCATATTAGGGATTTGTTATGGGTTACAATTAATGGGAAAAATGCTGGGTGGTGAGGTTAAAAACAGTAATCATCGAGAATACGGCAGAGGAAAATTGAAGGTGTTAAAGAAGGGTTTATTATTCAAGGATTTGCCAACACAACTCACGGTTTGGAATTCCCATGGCGATTGCCTGGTAAAAATGCCTAAGGGTTTTAAAGCTTTAGCTCAAACTGAGAATTCGAACTTTGCCTCGATTGAAGATTCGACCAGAAAGTTTTATGGTTTGCAATTTCATCCTGAAGTAGAGCATTCAGAGAAGGGAAATGAAATTATTCGAAACTTTCTTGTTACAATCTGTAAGTGTAAATGCGATTGGGATATGGAGGATTTTACTCAAAGTGCGATCGACGAAATAAAAAATAAAGTTGGAAACAAGAAAGTTATTCTTGGTCTTAGCGGAGGAGTTGATTCGTCTGTCGCAGCCGCTCTTATTCATCGTGCTATAGGAGATCAACTCACCTGTATTTTTGTTGATAATGGATTACTCAGATTAAATGAAAGGGACCAAGTAAAGAAACTTTTTAAAAACCACATACCCGGAAAGCTCAAAGTTGCTCTCGCGGGTAGTTTGTTTCTTAAAAAGCTTAAGGGAGTTACTGATCCTGAAAAGAAACGTAAAATTATAGGTAAAACTTTCATCGAAGTTTTTGATAAAGAAGTAAAGAAGTTAGGTGACGTTGATTTTTTGGCCCAAGGTACCTTATATCCAGATGTGATTGAAAGTGTACCCATTGCCGGTAATCCTGCATCATTGATCAAGAGTCACCATAATGTAGGTGGGTTGCCTAAAAAAATGAAACTGTCCTTACTTGAGCCCTTAAGGGAATTGTTCAAAGACGAAGTTCGTAATCTAGGTCGTGCCCTCGGCTTGACTGAAAATGTTCTCATGCGCCACCCTTTTCCGGGACCCGGCTTAGGAGTTAGGGTAGTAGGGTCGATCAATTCAAATAACCTTAGGGTTTTAAGAGAAGCGGATGCCATCTTTATTGATGAACTGCATAGCTCGGGTTGGTATCATAAACTTTGGCAGGCATTTTGTGTTTTTCTTCCCGTTCGGAGTGTTGGAGTAATGGGGGATGAGAGAACTTACGAAAATGTGATTTCTCTTCGAGCAGTTACTAGTAGCGATGCAATGACAGCAGATTGGGCTGAATTACCAGATAAACTTTTAAGAAAAGTTTCAAATCGAATTATCAATGAAGTAAAGGGTGCCAATCGAGTGGTATATGACATTAGTTCAAAACCACCTAGCACTATTGAGTGGGAATAAACTTAAATCTCCTCTAAATGATTACTAGTTTTTTGAATGATGAGAGCGATCTTGAAGATCGTCTTTCAGAGTTTTGCACAGCGTCGCAAAGCGATCAAACCGTCAAGGANACAGTTTCGGAAATATTACACGAAATTCGCAAAAACGGCGATGCTGCGATGCTTGAAAAAACTCTCAAATATGATCATGCAAAGCTTAGTCAGAATGAAATTAAGGTAACAAAAATCGAGTTAGAAGAGGCAAAGTCTCAACTCACCGTTTTAGAACGCGAAAGTATAATAGAAGCGATCGAAAATGTTTCTTTGTTTCACGAAAGAAGTATTCCAGAAAATTGGAGTACATCTAATAATCATGGAGCAAAAGTAGGCGAAAAATTTTACCCCATTAATCGAGTTGGAATTTATGTGCCCGGGGGAAATGTTCCGTTAATCTCAACTGTTATTATGACAGTTACAATTGCAAATGTTGCAAAAGTAAAAGAGATTGCGGTCGTTACTCCTCCAGATTCAGAGGGTAAAATTGCACCTCAAATGCTTGCCGCTTTAGAACTGCTTGGAGTCGATGAAATTTATAAAGTGGGGGGAGCACAAGCAATTGGCGCATTAGCTTATGGTACAGATACAATTCCTTCAGTTGATAAAATTTATGGACCTGGGAATGCATTTGTTAATGAAGCGAAGAGACAAGTTTTTGGTACAGTTGGAATTGATCTGTTACCGGGTCCGAGCGAGGTAATGATTATCGCAGATTCTTCATCTAATCCGGCTTTTGTAGCTGCAGCCCTCTTATCCCAAGCTGAACATGGATCTGGAAAGGAAAAAATATTCTTACTTTTTTCGGAAAAGAGCCACTTTGATAAAATCGCTTCTGAAATTAAAACTCAACTTCAGGACCTCTCCCATAAGGAAGCGGTTGCAGGTGTTTTAGAGCGAGGGTTCATGTCGATTTATCTTCCTAGCTTTAAGAGAATCTCAGAAGTTGCCAACTATATTGCCCCCGAACATTTAGAACTTCAAGTTGCAGATGAGCACATTGGCTTTTTAACCGACCATATAACAACGGCGGGTGCATTTCTGCTAGGTCACGAAACCGCAACTACTTTGGGGGATTTTATTGCTGGTCCAAGTCATGTGCTTCCAACTGGCCGTTCCTCCAGATTTTCTTCGGGTCTGAGACTACAAGATTTTTTAAGGCGTTCGAGNTTTATTCAGTATGATAAGAAGTCAGCGATTCGGGCAAAGAAGGCAGTAGCAGTTTTTTCTGAAATGGAACAGTTGGATGGACATGGAAAATCTTTTTCAATTAGGCTGTAGTCGAATAATTTCCAATAATGTCAGTTCAAGACCTTACCGCCCATTCTATTTGTAAGCATAAACCCTACATCCCGGGTAAGCAGCCCGTTATTTCTGGACGAACAATTAAGCTTAATACAAATGAAAATCCCTACCCCCCTACCCCCAAAATATCAGAGTTAATTGTTACGCAAGTAAACGAACTTCATCGTTACCCAAATTCGTCAGCAAGTGATTTAAGAGAAATAATAGCCANCTTGCACAATGTTCATCCCGATCAAATTATTGTAGGTAATGGATCAGATGATATTTTAAATCTTTGCGTTCGCTGTTTTTCAGATTCGTCGAAATCGATCGGAATGCTCGATCCAAGTTATTCCTTGTATGAAGTTTTGGGCTCATTACAGGGAACAAAAGTAATAAAGTATCCTTTTCAAAATGAAAGGTTCGAGATTGATTCTGAAATAATTACTGACTCGGGAAGCAATCTGTTTTTTTTAACTAGCCCGCATGCACCTACTGGAAGGATTTACGAAAATCTGATATTTTCTACAATCCTTCAAAAGTATCCGGGAATACTTGTAATTGATGAAGCATATGCAGATTTTGCTCCCACAAATGCACTGCCTTTATTAACTGAGAGTGAGAATGTAATCGTAACTAGAACCTTATCAAAATCATATTCCCTTGCTGGTTTGAGGGTTGGTTATGCTGTAGCAAGTAAGGAAATTATTGCGATACTCAACAAGGCGAGAGAAGTTTATAATGTAGATAGAATTGCTCAATTTATTGCTCAAGTTGCCTTACAGGACCGCAGTTATTTTAAGAAGGTCACTCAGAAAATTATCTCGACCCGTGAGTTTGTTTACCAAACCTTTTTAGAGTGGCAATGGACTACCTATTCAAGTGGAACCAACTTTTTATTCACTCGACCTGTTGATTCGAAAGGGAATCACGGGAAGCAAACTGCTCAAGCACTATATCGATTTTTGACCGACAATAATGTGTTTGTTCGATATTTTCCTTCAAGTGAACTAACCTCTTCGTTTTTACGAATCAGTATTGGCAAAGACGAAGAAATGGATATTGTAATTAATTTGTTAAGCAAATGGAAACTAGTCGAACAGCAGAATTAACAAGAAATACAAATGAAACTCAAATTGAGGTTTCATTAAAATTGGATGGAGAAGGGAAGAATGAAATTGCAACCGGTATTCCATTTTTAGACCACATGCTTCAGTTGTTTTCAAAGCATGGCTTTTTTGATTTAAAAATTAAAGCCACGGGTGATATCGATATCGATTACCATCATCTTGTCGAAGATATGGGTATCACTTTAGGCCAAGCATTTAAATTAGCATTGGGAGAAAAGGCGGGAATCAAACGTTATGGTTTTTTTGTTCTGCCCATGGATGAAACATTAGTAACAGTTGCACTTGATTTAAGTAATCGTGCATTTCTTGTTTTCGACGCTCCCCTCCCAATTTCGATGGTTCGAGATTTCAATATTCAATTATTTAAAGAATTTTTTCAAGCCTTTGCTAATGAAGCAGGGTGTAATTTACATATTCGTTTGGAACATGGACAAGAACCACACCATGTCGCAGAAGCAATGTTCAAGGGTTTTGCCAAAGCTTTAGATCTGGCAACTATTTTAGAACCGAGATTAAACGGCGGCGTTCCTTCTACAAAGGGCACCCTGTCTTCCTAATTGACTCTCATGGCGATTGATTGTCACACAGTCGGTGTGGTTGACTATGGGACTGGAAACTTGAGAAGTGTAGTAAAAGCATTCGAATGCTTGGGTGCAAGAGTTCGCGTTTTACAAACTCCCGAAGGTCTTGAAGAAATTGATGCCCTCGTCTTCCCGGGGCAAGGAACTTTTGATCAGTGTATGGCGGCCTTAAATCAAACGGGCCTTGCATCCTCAATTAAGGAGTGGGTTTCCTCGGGAAAGCCATTCCTGGGTGTTTGCTTGGGACTGCAAGTGCTTTTTGAAAAGTCAGAGGAGGGAGAGTTGCCAGGGTTAGCCTTGTTCCCTGGATATGTGCAAAAGTTTTCCTTGGATAGGAAATTAAAGATTCCGCATATGGGTTGGAATTCTGTACAATGGGAAAAGGTAAGGCAGCATCCAATTCGAATTGGACTAGAGGATGGTGATCAATTTTATTTCGTTCATAGTTATCATGTGGTTTCCAAGGATATCACTCTTTGCTCCCTCACTTCCAGTTACGGATATCCTTTTATTAGTGGAATTGTGCATGGTAATTGTGTCGCTACTCAATTTCATCCTGAAAAAAGTCAGGCAAAAGGTTTGCAAATTTACCGAAATTTCCTTGAAAAGGTAGTTGCGAAATTTACTCCTTAAGGATTTCCATACTTTTAAATACCCCACACAAAATGGACAAAGAAGCTACACTTACTATTGGCGAGAATTCCTATCCCTTACACATTGTCGAAGGCACTGAATCTGAAAAGGCGATAGACATTAGTTTACTTCGTAAAGAAAGTAAGTTTATTACTTTTGACGATGGATATGGCAATACCGGTTCCTGCGAAAGTAAAGTTACTTTTATTGATGGCGACCAGGGTATTCTTCGTTACCGCGGATACGATATCGCAGATTTAGCGACACGGTCCAATTTTTTGGAAACTTCTTACCTGGTAATGTATGGCAATTTGCCAACCTCTGCAGAACTAGATTTATTTAGCGAGCGTATTGCAAAATTTACACAATTACCGGATGAAGTGGTAACCGCAATTAATTCACAGCCCAAGAACTTACACCCCATGGGTGTATTAGCAGCGGGTTTGCACGCATTGGGCGGTGCCTATCCTCATTTGTGTACCAATGATCGTAAGTCAGATTTAGAGAGTTTTGATGAATCAGCCGCACTTATAATTTCAACAATTCGTACTATTGCGGCGACTAGACATCGTTTTCTCTTAAACGAGCAAGTTCCAGAAATTGATCCAGCTGAAAGTTTTTGTAAGAATTTCTTAACAATGATGTTTGCCAAAGAATCGGAACCAAAGGAAATTCCACCTTCTGTCACCAATGCCCTGGACTTGATCTTCTTACTTCACGCAGATCATGAGCAAAACTGCTCCACTTCAACCTGCAGAATGATAGCATCTGGAGGAGCTAACCCATTTGCTTCACTTGCTGGGGGCGTTTCTGCCCTGTGGGGTCCGTTACATGGGGGTGCGAATATGGCCGTAATTAAGATGCTTAACCAAATTCACGATGCAGGCGATGATGGTAGCCGATTTATAGAGTCTGCAAAGCAGGGCAAGACACGCCTTATGGGCTTTGGCCATCGAGTCTATAGAAATTATGATCCAAGGGCAAAAATACTAAAAGCAGCTTGTGATGACGCTCTTGAGGCACTTGGAGTTTCGAGTCCAATACTAGAAATTGCGAGAAGGTTGGAAGAGGAAGCACTAAAGGATTCTTACTTTGTTGAAAGAAAATTATATCCTAATGTGGATTTCTACAGTGGGATTATACTGCAGGCACTTGGCTTCCCTACAGATACCTTTACGGTTCTATTTGCAATAGGCAGGTCTCCTGGATGGCTTGCTCATTGGAAGGAGATTGCAGAGACTGGTAAAAAGATACATCGCCCCCGCCAAATTTACCAAGGCTCTCCCCTTCGGCCCTATCTTCCTACAGGGGACAGATAGAAACTACTCGGCTAGGTTCTTTGGGACTTGCCCTTGGGTGAGGACATCTTCCAAGGATAATCCCGCAAGCGAGCGTATACCTTTAATTAGCAGCCAAAATGCATACGCACTCACTACCATACATGGTAAGCTGATTATCGGGAAACTCCAACCCATCATCTTTCCCACTTCATCATTAAATGCTAATTTATCGATTGAAGGTTCCGTTACGACAATTGCGATTGCGAGAAAGTAGTTCAAGCATGCGCTTAGTATAAAAGTAAGGGCAATCAACCATGTGCATTTCTTTAATAATTGGTTGAACTCATTTGTTGTCCCCCTCTCTGCTAGAGCTTGGTCTACTAAATCCACTTGAATGACATCTGGATTATACAGAAAAAGCTTAACTAAAGGCTTCTTTGTTTTTAATGTTATTACAGTAAGTAATCCGAGAATTCCAGGGAGAGCAGCTTCTTTAATTGCAAACATTGAAACTGTTGCACCCGGTAAAAGCCCAATTCCCCCGGTTAAAAAAGCACTCAATGCCCCAAGTATTGATAAGAAATTCCATTTCTTTCTTCTGCAAAAATCCCAAATCCCGTACCCAATAGGAAAAGAAATTGCCAGTAAGAGCATAACGGAGCCGACCAATGTTCCATCCTTCGGCGATTGAAGCAGGTTTTCTAGTGAAGGACCAAACCAATCACCTCCTTTTCGAAGAAATACTATTGGAATAACAAGATTAAACCCTAGGTTTAACCACATGCTTTCTTTTTTTGGTTTATTATGATTTGGTAGAGTTTGATTCATTGTAGCATTTTAAAAAAAACTAAAAACTCACAAATGTCGCTCATATTATATTATGCCTAATCAACTAAATATATTAATTTCCGCTGGCCCAACAAGAGAATGGATTGATCCCGTTCGGTTTATTTCTAATCCATCTTCGGGTAGAATGGGGTATGCCTTGGCGACAAATGCACAAAAAAGAAATTATTCAGTTACTTTGGTGAGCGGTCCAGTCCACCTTCAAGAACCAAAGGGGGTTCACCTTAAACAAGTAGAGACTGCAGAACAGATGGGGAAGGCAATATTTGAAAATGCCAAGCATGCGGACATTGTTATTATGTGTGCCGCAGTTTGCGATCATCGACCTCTAGAGCAATGGGTACAAAAAAAGAAAAAAGAAGTATTTCCAAATGAAATAAAGCTTGTGCCAACTATAGATATTTTACAAGAACTCGGAATTCGAAAGAAGGAAAATCAAGTATTGGTTGGATTTGCTGCTGAAACCGAAAATTTCGAGGAGAATGCAAAAATAAAGTTGAAAAAAAAGAACTTAGACTGGATTGCCCTAAATGATGTTTCTCAAGAGGGAATCGGTTTTAATGCAGATTATAACCAAATTACGATGTTATCATCGGAGGGAAAAAAAGTTAAATTTGAATATTCTGCCAAAGAAGTCATAGCTAATAAAATGCTAGATTTAATAATAAAGTGAAAGCAGGAAAAAGCCCATTAGATAAAGTTCTCGGAAGACTTGACGATTTAGATGAAGTAAATCTAGGAATACTTGTTCAGCGACTTGCCAGAGAAAGGAAGTTGCTGGAAATAGTGTTTGATGTAATCCGGGACGGAATCTTGGTATTGGATGGAAAAGGCGATATAAGTTATGCAAATATCCAGGGTAAGAAAATAATTGGTTTAAAGGATAATCAAACAACCCAGGTTTCACTACTCCGTGCCGCCCCTGAGATTGCAAGAGCAATTGGATTAGGTCATGGGAAAGAAGGGACTCAAGCAGAAGTAATCGTGCGTGAAATGGAGATATCTTATCCGGAACTTCGTTACATTCGAGTATATGCAGTTCCGATCGAAGAAGTCTTTGCCAAGCAGGAAGAAAAAGAGGAAATTGGAATTGCGATTATTATTACAGATATTACCGAAGATAAAGTAAGTCTTGAAGAAAGAATAGAGAGTGAAAGAGTTGCCTGTATTATGGACCTCGCCGCTGGAGTTGCACATGAATTAGGGAACCCGCTCAATTCAATCCATATTCATTTGCAGGTATTACGCAGAAATTTAGATCTAGAAAGGGAGGATCAGGAAAAGTCAAAAAAATCACTTATTACCTGTATTAATGAAGTAGAAAGACTAGATGGAATTATAGCTCATTTTTTAAAAGCAATTCGTCCACAAACTCCAGATTTCAAGAAAATTAATTTACTAGCAGTAATTGAAGAAACTGTACACTTAAAAAAAGAAGAATTAAGTGCTAAAAGTATTAACATAACTATGGAAGCAGGAGTCCGTGAACCCCTAGTAAATGGTGATTCAGAGCAATTAAAGCAAGTTTTTTTTAATATTATTGGTAATGCAATAGAAGCAATAAATTCAAAGTCAGAAATTAAAATTTTAAGCGGCTTAGAAGATCGTTTTGTATTTGTAAAAATAATTGATCATGGGAGTGGAATAAGTAAAGATGATTTATCTAAGGTTTTTGAACCTTATTACACTACTAAAGCAAGTGGAAATGGGATTGGAATGATGATTGTACACCGAATTATGAGGGACCATGGCGGAGATGTAGGAATTGACAGTAAGGTAGGTGCGGGAACTATTGTTACCCTACGATTTCCGAGGAATTCTGAACGTAGTAAATTGTTGGAATCAAATCCTGCTGCTGATACAAAATAATAATGAAATCAAATTTACTTATTGTAGATGATGAACAGCATACCCGTGAGGGTTTGGAGTTGGCCTTGGAGGATAAATTTGAAGTCTTTTTAGCATCTAATCCCGAGGAGGCTTTTAATGTAATGGAGTCGGAATCTTTAGAGGTGGTACTAACAGATTTAAAGATGGGCAATCAATCTGGAATGACTGTAATTGATCATGCGATCGCTCTTAAAAACCAACCTGTATGTATTATGATGACGGCTTACGGGGAGGTAGAAGTCGCTGTTGAGGCAATGAAACGGGGCGCATTTGATTTTTTAACCAAACCTGTAAATTTAGAAAAACTAGATCTCTTAATAAAAAGAGGAATTGATTCTAAAAACTTGCTTAAAGAGAACAAAGATCTCCACTATCGATTAGATAAGAAATTTAGTTTCCAAGGTATTTTAGGGAAGTCACCAGCGCTGGAAATTGTTCTTGATAAGGTGAAGTTAGTCGGTCCTTCCAAAGCTACAGTTTTGTTAACCGGAGACACGGGAACTGGTAAGGAATTAATTGCCCAATCAATTCACCAAAATAGCGACCGTTCACGTGGTCCCTTTGTGCCGGTCCATTGTGCCGCACTTCCCTCTAACTTGCTTGAAAGTGAGTTGTTCGGGCATGAGAAGGGAGCATTTACAGGTGCCTCAGAAAGAAGAATAGGCCGTTTTGAATCTGCCAATCAAGGCACATTGTTCCTAGACGAGATTGGAGAAATTGATTCTGCTACTCAGGTTAAATTACTTCGCTTCCTGGAAACTAAATCAATCGAAAGGCTTGGAAGTCTAGATACAATAGAGATTGATACTCGCTTGGTTTGTGCCACCAATAAAAATTTACACCAAATGACCCAAAGCGGAGAGTTTAGAGAAGATCTTTATTACCGTCTCAATGTTGTAACGATCGAACTCCCAGCACTTCGTGAACGGGGTGACGATATTAAATTATTATTAGATCATTTTTTATCTCAATTTTCAGTTGAGAATAATTTTCCTTTACCCCATTTAAATTCGAGACGATTAATATTCTATCTTCCTATTCTTGGCCTGGTAATATTCGCGAATTAAGAAATTTTTGTGAAAATTTGGTTGTTCTCAATCGAGGTGGAGAAATTTCCCCATATGATCTAGATGCCCGATTTTTCTCAGGCTCTTCTGACAGTAATTCTAATGTACAAGGGGTTGATACAACATTATCGGTCGAGGAAAATGAGAAGAGACTCTTGCGAAATGCGCTTTTGCAGGCAGGTGGCAATAGGACAAAAGCAGCACAGCTAATGGGAGTTAGCCGACGAACTTTGCACAGAAAATTGGTTCGTTGGCCTGAGTTAGATACTAATTCTAACTAGCTGAAGAATGGCTGCTCGGGCTGGATTCGAACCAGCGACCAAGTGATTAACAGTCACCTGCTCTGCCACTGAGCTACCGAGCATTAACTTTATCTTGCATTATACTTGGTCATCTGTCAATCAAGACGAAATAAATTTTAATGGACTCTCTTGATCCTTTTAAAAGTATTCTTTACAAGTATATTTAAAATTGTTTACAAAAAAAGCTCCCGCCTAAAAGACGGGAGCCTATGCATATTTATCAACTTTTGTTAGGTCGAAAGGGTCCTCGCCTCGTTAAGCCTACGAGGCGAGGGATTTTACTTTTGTTTTCTGCCCAAAAACAAAA
>JGI20154J14316_10001975_pt1 | contig 17741 bp, 12 predicted proteins | sample COG_04_FD_14316 | JGI IMG/M metagenome (IMG submission 14316) | reverse complement strand
AGGCTCCTACCGGCTGATCAATTTTTCGAGAAGCGAGATTCGTGCTCTCATTGGCAAGACACGAGTGACTGCCCCTCCGCTGAAAATCACCTCGTTTGACCCATCTTCAAATTCCGATGACCTATTGGATGTGCACTTTCAGTATAAAAATGAGGAAAACTGGCGGACCTTTGGGCGCACTCGTTGGGTGAATGATAGAAATAAACGTTCGCTTCTAGTCGCGTATTTAGATCCCCAAACAGAACGAATGAAAATTAAAGGAATCCCTCTGAGGATCACTTCTCCGCAGAATAAACAGAAATAATCACCTCAGGATATTTGAATCCGTAATCCTAATTCACCATGCATTTATCATCTCGCGTCTTCGTTTTAGTTTGTATGTTAACTGCTCAGGTTGATGGTGTGCAGGCACAGGCGGTCGACTTTTCTGTGTATGCCCTTGGTTATACAGAGGATCACAAAACGGTGTATCTTTTAAATGGCGAAGAGGAGACGGTTGAAATCGCTCTTTCAACTGCCAGAATTGTAGGCCCTTATCATACAGTGTTGGATGCCGATTCAACTATCACTTTGAGAAGTCAAGTGGAAGCAGGCGAGGGCGCGGCCATTTATCCACCCATTGCACAAGCTGTATTGCCTCGCGAGGTCAAGGAACCAGTCGTGATTCTCGTTCCTTCAGCCGCAAGTCTGCCCTATCAGGCGAGCATTATAGACCAGAGCCTTGAGCATTTTCCTTTGGGTAGCTATTTGCTGATGAATCTATCGCCGATGGAGGTGCGTGGTTTGGTTGGAAGCAATCAGGTCGTTGTTTCAGGCGAGAGTGTTTCCACGATCATCCCATCGTCCGAGGATGAGGACTTCTTGGACGTGCACTTTGAATACGAAAGCCCACAGGGATGGAAGACCTTTGCCCGCACTCGATGGGTTAATAAAGCAGGCAAACGTTCACTGCTTCTCGCTTACCAGGATCCAAAGACAAGACGAATGAAAATAAAGGGGATCCCCATTCGGGATCGATGAGAGATCACTAGCTTGAAATAACAAGGTTGAACTCTCATGGAAGGTTTTCAGAGGTGCCTTTATTCCATTTCAGGGAAAGATCCTATGGCTTCTAACCTTTGCTTTTTTTATTCAGCCTTAAGTATGCCAGTTTGATAGGCCTTGCTGATGGCTGCCGGGGCGTTGGCCACTTCGAGCTTCAAATAGAGGTGCTTGATGTGAGTGTTCACCGTTTCGAGGCCGATTTGTAGATTGTTGGCGATTTCTTTCTTTTGTAGGCCTTCGGCCAGCAAGGAAAGGATTTCATGCTCCCTGGGTGACAGTGAAACATCAGGTGTGCCTGAGTCGGGGGCATTTTCCATATTTCCGAGGACCGTTGGGATGACTTTGGGGTCGAGTGCGCCGCCGCCTTGCATGACATTGAGGATGTCTGCTTGAATGTTCTCGATTAAGGCGGACTTCAAGAGGTAACCCGAGGCGCCGAGCTTCAGTGCTTGGATCACATCCGCATCTTTGTCGGATTGCGTGAGCACGATGATCTTTGTCTTCGGGGTGTATTCTTTCAACCAGGGAATTGTTTCATGCCCTGACATGCCGGGAAGATTCAGGTCTAGCAAAATTAAGTCAGGGGATTGAAGGCTGCTGCCACTTGGCTCTAGTTCACGTAGTGCGAGTTCGGCGGTGCCAAACTGTTTGCTCAGAGTGATCGCCGGGTCGTTTTTCAACGACAATTCAATCGCATAGCGATACTCGGGATTGTCCTCAATGAGGATGACGTTGACGGGTTGTTTCATAGAAAGGAGCCGAACTTGCGGAGTTTGAGTGTCAGTGTGATCATGGTGCCACCGTCTGACGGGTGGTCAATTTGCACTTTTGCTCTCATTAGCTTTGCTCGGCGTAGCAGGGAGGGGGGGGTGTGGTCGAAGGTTCCGATTCCGTTGTCTTGGATCGTGAGTGTGAGCTGCTTCTTGGTGCAGCTCAGTTGGGTCGAGATGCTGGTTGCCTGAGAGTGACGCACGATATTGGCCAAGCATTCTTTGTTAAATAATATAAGGTCGATACGGCGGCGGTTTTTGACTCGTTCAAAGTGCTCCTCGCCTTGGAAGTCCAGTTTATGTTCGAGCCCGGCGAGTAAGCTGGAGGAATCTCGTTTGATCTCCTCGGCAATGTTTTCGCCGATGATGTTGGACTCGAGCAGATTGGTGCAATGCCGGGCGTTCTGACCGGTGCGTTCGGCGATTTCGCAAATTCGCTCGACGGCCTCGGAGGAATCACCCTCAGCTTGTTTGGATTGCTTGACCAGGCGACCGAGCATCCCGATCGCATGGAGGTTGGCGCCGAGCTCGTCGTGCAAATTTGCAGCGATACGTTGCTTGATGCGGACCGCGTTTTTGAGCCGCAGGTTAAGCTCGATGAGGATCAGGAATCCGATGCCGATGGCAAAGGCGATCACTGCACCTGTCATGATGCGGAGTCTTTGTTTTTGCTGTGCGTAGCGTTGGTTGAGTTCTGCGACTATCAGCGGGCGTTCTGTTTGCAGGTCATGCCTGAGAGCGAGTTCTTCGAGCCATTGGCGGATGGGCAACAATTCCCCGTAGAGGTTGCTGCCGTCGGTTAATGCGCTCAACGGGCGCATCCATTCCAGCTGTGTATACTCCATCTGCGCAGGCTTACCCTCTGCAACGTTTTTTCCGTTGGAAAACAGCTCGACTTCGGCAAAGCCGATTCTGTTCTCAATCGATTTGAGCGGAACCGAGTTGTTATCTTCCTGTGCGAGCAGTTGGACGAAGCGCACGTTTTGTTCGGCAAAGGTGAGCTCTATGACGGGGCCGCTGTCGTAAATACTGTTTCGTTGATAATCGAACAGTAGGATGGGATTGGTGAATGCCGCATCCGTTGCTCCCCAAATCTTTAGGTGTTCAGGGATACCTACGCCGCCTGCGGAAACTTGCGGCACGGTATCGTCTTGTTCGAGTGCATGTAAGCGTATGCGCGAGATCGGGTAGCTGTCCTCGAGGTCGATGGTTAAGGGCGGGCGCTCACCAATTACGGTTTTAAAGGGTTGGCTATGCATGCCACGACCTGAGTGCATCAGATAAGGGCTGTGCCCATCGACGAGATAGCGTTGATCCCACGCGCCGCCGATTCCAGTTACATTGGATGAGGCACGGACTGTTTGGTGGATGGCGACATTTTCCGTGCCGCTGAAAACGAAGAATTCGGCGAGTTGTAAGCAGGGGTAATTGTCGTAATAGCGATTGGAAAGCTGAGTGGCCTCGAGTCGCACCCAAGCGGCGTGCATGGGCTCGATGGGGATGACCAGTGGTGCAACGCGGGGGAGGTGAGCGTCGCGCGCGTCAAACTCCGCTACGACTTGACCCTGCGGGGCATTCTCGGTGCCTGCTACAATACGGAATGCCCGTGGAAAGGCATCTGCTTGAAAGCCATCTTTGGACGTGCGCCAGATGGTGGGGGCGAGCACGACGCAGTCGATCGAAACCGTATGATTCAGCTGGACCTCGATCCATGTCTTGTCCTCAGAGTCCTGCCACCAGGCAGACCGATAACCGATTGAGCCGACGCCGCCACGCAGGCTTAATTGCGAGAGTTGTGGCAATTCGGTGTCAATGTCGGTCAGGCGCTCTTCTAAGTGTGAGAGTGTCCAGTGCTCGATTGATTTTCCAGACTGTGGTGCGGCAGTGAGCTGCGAACTCAATACACACAGCGATACAAATGCGTATGCCAGTGTGGATGGGATCTGTTTCATTAGAGGCTAAAGAAGGTTTTGGCTGAATGGCATCATTGATGTCTTCAGGCTCATGTGCCGTTGTCGAGACTTGGGGTGTTCACGTGTGGTCCTTCAATCAAGTCAGCACGGAGGTCATTGTTCAAACAGACTTTTACTATAAGTCGCAAAAAAAACTCATAAAAAACGGCTCTTCTCCCCTGTATGGGGGATAGCCTGAACTTCAGTGGAAAGCGTATAGTTACGATTCTTACTTTTAACCCTGATGACTACAATGAACATGAAAAAGACAATAGCTGCTGCGGGCGCTGGCCTGCTTTCTTTAACTTCGTTGAACGCGGCAACATTCGTCTACGGCAATGCTGCAGGAGGAAACTGGGATAACACGACGGCCGATGGTTGGGCGACGTACCCCGGTGGCGTTACCGGTGGACTCCCAAGTTCTGGGGACAGTCCGATTATTAATCAAGACAAGACTGTTGTGGTCAACTCTGCGATTACATTTGGTGGCGATCTGAAAATCTCAAATACCAATAATGCTGCGCATAGTGCCGCATTGAGTGTTCAGGCTGGCTCGATTACCATGGGGTCTCTCATGACTGCGTATAATGTTACATCTGCAGGTGCTGTAGGTATTAGTGGTGGCACATTGACGAATAATGGCTCTTTGGTCATTGGCACTACTGGTTCTTTAAATGTATCGGGCGCTGGTGCATATGTCGATGGTCGCGCGGGGTCTAGGACTGTTTTTGATGGTGGTGCTTTAGGTCAGAACGGTGAGATTAATATCACAGGTGGTTCGTTCACCTCGAATGGTGCAGGGGCGACTAATCTGTTAACGCTGAAGGATCTAACTGTGAATGTTAGTGGTGGCGCGCTTAATCTTACTGGAGGTCAATTAGTAGGATCGAATGCCAATACTGCGACTATCAATGTCATCGGTGATATCGGTAATGCGATCCAGGTAGGTCGGTTAAATACTAGCTCCGATCGCACTATTAATTTTGGCTTCGAATTTGATGGGGCTGGTGTCGGAACTGTGGCTAGCACCGGATCATATATCAACTTTTCGAGCATCAATATTGCCGTAGATGGCACTGATTATCTGGGAGGGACAGACTCTTTCTTGCTATTTGAGTCAGTTAACATTGTGAGTGATACTAAAGCGCTGTCTGAATCGATTATTGGATTTGACGCAGAGAGCTATACGACAGAGCTGCGTTATGATTTTACCACAGATGATGTGTATCTTGATGTGACTGCAATCCCAGAGCCGGGCACCTTCGCGTTGCTTGCCGGAATGACTGGCCTCGTCTTTGTGATGGTTCGCCGTCGTCGATAACTTTCATATATAGGGTTATATTAGGGTTAAGGCCGCGCTGAGAGGCGCGGCTTTTTTTATCAGTCGAGTTGAATCCCCCGAAGCTTCGCCGAATTCATTTAAATGCTACAATGCCTCTAGCTTCCTTACTGTCAGTGAACAGTCGTTGAATCCGTGATTTGTAAAAAGATTATGATACGTATATTACCTGCAATATTATGTGCTGCTGTGCTGCTTTCGAGCATTGCGACTGCCGCGAATGATAGCCGTCCTGCCCAGCCGAATGTGATTTTGCTGCTCACCGATGATCTCGGTTGGCAGGATGTGAAGTGCTACGATATCGACGAGCCCTCGCCGATGGAGACGCCGAATATCGACGCGCTGGCGAAAGAGGGCGTGCTGTTTTGGCAGGCCTACTCGCCGGCACCGACCTGTGCGCCGACGCGCTGTGCAATCATGAGTGGCAATCATCCCGCGCGTGCTCAGAAGACACATGTGGTCGGTGGCGGTCCGCCAACTCCGTATAACAAAGAGCTGCATCGCATGATGCCGCCGTGGTATAGCGGACGCATGCCTGAAGGCGAGTTGACACTCGCGCGCGTGTTGCAGCAGAATGGTTATGCGACCGGGCATTGCGGCAAGTGGCACATGGCGATTAATCATAATGCGTATCCGCAACCCGAGGATCAGGGCTTTGATTGGACACGCCACAATCTCGGCACAACGGCTCGGATGCGACCGCATCGATTGACAGGGTTTGCAACCCGTGTAGAGGGGGATCCGTATCGGTTGGATCAAAATGGGTTTCCCTATCATCAGAATAGTGAAGACGCTATGGAGTTTATTCGTGAGCATGCGGATCAACCGTTCTTCCTCTATTATGCGACTTGGCTGGTGCATACGCCCATCCATACGCGTAGCGAGGCGTTGCTACAGAAGTATGTTAAAAAGCTCGGCGTCGAGCTGCCGGAGAACCCAAATGAGTGGACCGGGGAGGGGCAGACCAATCCGTTCTACTGTGCGATGGTTGAAGAGTTGGATTACTATGTGGGCCGCTTGCTGAAATATCTCGATGAGACCGAAGATCCGCGTTGGCCGGGGCATAGCTTGCGCGAAAATACATATCTGATTTTTACCTCAGATAATGGCGGCATGGAGCAACATCCTGGCGAGATTATTACCGATAATTTCCCGCTGGCCCGCGGCAAGATCTCCGCCATGGAAGGCGGCACACGGGTGCCGCTGATTGTTCGCGGCCCCGGAATTACCGCCAATGTGCAGTCTGACGTGATGGTGAATGGACTCGATTTTTACCCGACCATTCTCGCATTGGCTGGCATCGAGCAACCCGCAGGGAAGCACTTGGACGGCGCTGACCTGAGCGGCTTGTTGAAAACAGATCCGACTAATCCGCAACTCGTGCACGAGGCGGATGGCCGCGTGCGTGACACCATGGTGTGGCACTTCCCAAACAGTGTCGCGCTGGAAAGCACGATCCGTGTCGGCGATTGGAAGTTGGTGCGCAATTACGATCATCTGAACAACCGGCACGCCTCCGAGTTGGAACTCTATCGTCTGTATGACACGCAGGACGGCCAGCAACAGCGTGGCGACATCGAGGAAGCCGATAATCTGGTGGACTCGATGCCCGAAAAGGCGCAGGCGCTCAATGCGAAGCTGAGCGAAATCCTGACGGAGATGGAAGCGAGCTATCCGTATTACAATCCTGACTTCAAGCACCCGTTGCCGAACAAGGAAAAGGTCTGCACGGTTGAATCGCATACGCAGACGGGCGATCGCGTCGAATTTACCTATCAGGAAAACGGTGCCAAAGTCGTGCGCGCGAACTTAATTTATACGCTCAATGGTGGGGAGCGCTACGAAGAATGGTTCCGCCAGCCTGCAACACTGTTGCCTGGTTCCAAGGTGTCTGCACAGTTGCCAGCCGGCACGACTCATTATTTTATCAATTTGATCGACGAGCACAACTTCCTCAAAAGCTACCCGGAGGTGATGGATATGCGTGGCAACGCGCAGGGTAAGCATCCATACTCCACAGTGGCGTTGCTAGCTCAATAGTGAGTTTAAGCAAGTGACGCTAGGTTCTGCATGAGTGTGCTGTGAGTTCCTGATTGACTCGTGTAGGCGTATCTTGTTACTATTAACAGGAAAATCATATATGGCTATCCAAAATATTCCCATCAAGGCTTTATTGCTCGGTTTTCGCCTGTGACTTCCATGTTAAACGCGACACACACACCAATCAAAGGCACCGCACTTCTAGTGCTGCTGGCGTTCTTGACTTCACAGGCTTTCGCGATGCCTTCGGCGCGCCCCGCTGCGAAGCGGCCCAATATCATTCTCTTTCTGATCGATGATTTGGGCTGGGCGGATCTTGGAGTGACCGGCAGCACGTTTTATGAAACCCCAAATATCGATGCGCTGGCCAAGGCAGGGGCGTTTTTTACAGATGCCTATGCCGCCAATCCGGTCTGCTCGCCCACGCGCGCGAGCATTCTGACCGGCAAGTATCCGAGCCGGATCGGGTTGACCAACCACAGTGGCTACAACGGGCCCAAAGGCCCCGATCATCAGCTGATGCCACCGAAGATTGTCGGCAATATGCCGCCCGAAGATACGACACTGGCGGAGGCCTTGCAGGCAGCGGGCTATACCACAGCGCATATTGGCAAGTGGCACTTGCAGGCGCATCACGATACCAGTCGCGATCATTTCCCGCAGGCGAGTGGCTTTGATCTGAACATAGCCGGGCATCGGGGAGGGCATCCCAATTCTTTTTATTATCCGTATAAAGGCACCGCGCATCCTGCATACGATGTCCCGGATCTCGAAGACGGCAAAGAAGGCGACTATCTCACCGATGTGTTGACGGACCGGGCGATCAGTTTTCTGGAGGCACAAGCTGTCAGTGATCAGCCGTTCTTCTTGAATATGTGGTATTATACGGTGCATACCCCGATTCAGCCGCGCAAAGACAAATTGGCGAAGTATCAAAATAAGGCAAAGGCCATGGGGCTGAATGCCACGATGCAGGAAGCGGTCGCAGATCATCAGAGCTTTTCGCATGCGCATCAGGACAATGCCGCGTATGCCTGTATGGTCGAAAGCATGGACGAAAATATCGGCCGTATTCTGGACAGGGTGAAAGCACTTGGTTTGGAGCAGGATACCCTGATTGTTTTTCTTTCCGATAATGGTGGGCTTTCCACAGGATCAGGGGCGATGTCACCGACGTCGTGCTTCCCGCTGCGTGCCGGCAAGGCGTGGGTTTACGAGGGCGGCATCCGATCACCGCTCATCATTAAACTACCCGGCGTGGTCAACGCGGGGCAGCAGATCAGAGAACCTGCACTCAGCACTGATCTCTATCCGACAATTCTCCAGTTGGCAGGCCTGCCACTCCGCCCAGAGCAACATCTCGACGGCGTGAGCCTTCAGCCGCTGCTCACGGGGCAGCAGGAATCGCTCGATCGCGAGGCGCTCTATTTCCATTACCCGCACTATCATCACATCAACACCATGGGGCCAGCCGGAGCGGTGCGCCGGGGCGACTTCAAACTGGTCGAAGTGTTTGAAACCGGACAGGTGGAGCTCTACAACTTACGCGACGATCTCGGCGAACAGAATAATTTGGCTGCTGAGATGCCTGAGTTGACTGGGAATCTGACCCAAATGCTGCACGACTGGCGTGAAACGTCCGGTGCGGTGATGCCGGTTGCGCATCCCGACTACACCCCGGAACAGGATTATCGTGGGCCGATCAGCACACCCGCACTCTATACTCCGAAGTAGGATTAAGAAGGAGATCGGGCAGGGGGCCTTCCGCCTGAACTCCGATCAAGCCTCAACCAATTATGAACAATAACAAACAATTCAACGTAAGCCGATCAAACGGTCGTTTCAGATCTGCGAGGGCTTCCTTCACAACGTGGCTGACTGTTTGCATGGTCTTGCCGGCTTTTGTGTGTGGTCTCTGTGCTGCCCAGGCTGAACAGCCAACTGTGGTGAGCTCGCCTACCCTGAACCCGTCGACCGGGTCGAAGCCCAATATTGTATTCATCCTGACGGATGATCAAGGCTATGGTGACGTTGCTCGCCACGGGCATCCGGTTTTGGAGTCGCCGCACATGGATCAAATGTATGACGAAAGTGTGCGCTTTGATCATTTCTATGTCAGCCCCTCGTGTTCGCCGACGCGTGCTGCGTTACTGACCGGTATGCACGAATTTCGCAACGGCGTGACGCATACGCTGGAGCCGCGCGAGCATCTCTTCAAAGACGCGGTGACGCTGCCGGATCTCCTGAAGACCGCGGGCTATAAGACCGGGTGGATCGGCAAATGGCACCTGAGTTACCGTCCGGGCTATGCGCCGCATCAGCGTGGATTCGACTGGACGGCGACGAACCAAGAGGGGCCGCGCGATCATTTCGATGTGGAGATTATTCGCAACAACAAGCGCATCCCGACCAAGGGCTTCCGCGAAGATGTTTATTTTGACGAGGCGATGACTTTTATTGACGAAGCTGGTGACCAGCCGTTCTTCCTCTACCTGTGCACTTATTCGCCGCATACACCACTCGATGCTCCGGAGGAGTTGATCGCTAAATATACGGCGAAGGGGCTCAATGATACACACGCCACCTATCTGGCGATGATTGAAAATATTGATCAGAACCTCGGGCGCCTGACGGCTTTCCTCAAAGAGCGCGAACTGGAGAAGAATACGATTTTGATCTTTATGAACGACAACGGTGTGACTGAGGGGCTCGATGTCTACAACGCTGGGATGCGCGGTTGTAAGGCCACGGTCTGGCAGGGCGGCACGCGTGCGATGTCGTTCTGGAAATGGCCGGGCACATGGGAGCCGAAAACCGTCGATCATTTGACCGCTCATCTCGACCTACTGCCAACATTGTGTGAATTGGCGGGTGCCGAAATTCCAGATGACGTGCAGGACGAGCTGGAGGGCTTTAGCCTGGTGCCGCTGTTGGACGGAGATGGTTGGGACCATGATAACCGCTATTTGTTTCAGAACGTGGGCCGCTGGCCGTCCGGAACCGCTGCTTCGCATAAGTATGCGATGTGTGCGGTGCGCAAGGGCGACTATTTACTGGTTCGTAGCGCCGAGTGTGAAGACCCGGTATGTGAACAATTTCAAAGCCAATGCACCACGATGCGCGCGGTGCGTAATGGGCTGACGACTACGACCTATGCTTACGGGACCGCCCAAGAGCATTGGGGCGTCACGGCACCCGGGCACTGGATGTTGGTGGATGTCAAAAAAGATCCTGGCTGTAAGGACGATCTGGCGAAGATGCATCCCGAGTTGGTTTACGAGTTGATCGCGGCCTATGACACTTGGTGGGACGATCAGTATCCGGTGATGATTGCTCGCGGTGGCGATGCTGGCGATCCGCAGGAGAGCGCCAAGGCCGCCGAGCTGGCGAAAAAGGCGAAAGCCGCAGTCGCCGCACGCAAGGTTGCTGATGCACCTGCTGAGAATGTGGCTGAAGAGCATGATGCCAATGAAGATGGGGGGCTTTCAGTCGATGAAATGTGATTTGTATCGGGTAAAAGCATGATGTATAAATTCTACTGATCGGGTATCGTGATGGCTGTCCTTTAAGATAGTCGAATGTGAGAGAGAAGATTATGAATCGATTTAAAATAATGACTCTAGGAGTATCGCTAATCGTCAGCGTGGCTCAGGCGAATCCTGGATTAGTGCGTATGCACAAGGCGATGGATGTGAATCAGGATGGTGAGGTCTCCAATGCTGAATTTATGAACTTCTGGGACGCGCATTTTAACCGAATGGATGCGAATAAAGATCAAGTGCTGAACTGGAGCGAAGCCAGTGCTGAGTTGCTTAAACAGGCGGATCAGAATCAGGATGGTCAGGTGACGTTGGTGGAGCATCGGCAATTACGTCAGGAGCATTTTAAAAGCATGGATAAAGGTGGGAGTGGGACTCTGACTCTGGCGGAGATGCTGGGAACTGTAGCTGGTCAAAAGCAGGCGGTCACCCAACCGGCGAAGCCGAATGCGGGTCTCGTGGCTGCGAATCCTCACTTAGTGAACTTGCACCAGTTGATGGATGCGAATAAGGATGGAGTGGTTTCGAGGGCTGAGTTTCTCGTCTTTTGGGCGAACAGTTTCAATCAACGTGATACGAATCAGGATCAGCAACTCAGTGTTTCTGAGGCTGGTGCGGGACTGATGAAGCAAGTGGATTCGGATCAAAATGGTGTGTTAACATGGGAAGAGGAACAAGTGCTGCGTCTGGAGCATTGGAAGACGATGGATACGAACAAGGATCAGAACCTGACACTTCTCGAAATGCTGGAGTCGCCTGCGGCGAAGCCTGCTGTAGTGGGATCTATCCCTGCGCCGGATGACTTCGCGGCTCAGCGTGCGAAGGTCGCTGCCTTGTCGCGCTTAACGACGGCACCGGCCATGCATCGGGCGGAAGGCTTTGATTCGACGGATAATTTGGTGGCGATACACTACGACGCATTGGATTGGCAGGGGCAGCCGACCAAGGTGTTTGCATGGCTTGGGATGCCGGACGAATACGAAGGCACAGTGCCCGCAGTGGTGTTGGTGCATGGCGGCGGTGGCACTGCCTTTAAAAACTGGGTGCAGGAGTGGACATCGCGTGGCTATGCGGCGATCAGTATCGCGGTCGAAGGGCAAGTGGATCGTAAAAATACCAATGGCAAGCAGGGGCAGCATTGGGAGCGGCATGAGTGGGCAGGCCCCGCTCGCAACGGGATTTATCATGACTCGACGAAATCTTTGGAGGACCAGTGGATGTATCATGCTGTGGCCGATACGATTCTGGCGAACTCGTTGATCCGCTCGATCGATGGTGTGGATGCGGATCGCGTCGGTATCATGGGGATTTCCTGGGGTGGAGTGATCACCAGCACGGTGATTGGGATCGATGATCGCTTCGCGTTTGCGATTCCGACTTATGGTTGCGGCGGCCTGGCTACCGCGGAGAATCAATACGGAATATCGCTGGGACAGAATGAAACCTACAAGCAAGTGTGGGATCCGATGCTTCGACTGGCGCGTGCCAAGATGCCGTCGTTGTGGTTCTCATGGCCAGAGGATAAGCATTTTCCGATGGATCGATTTGCGGCGAGCTATGGCAAGATCGCTGGCGAGCGCATGGTATCATTGGTGCCGAACATGGGCCATAGCCATGGGCCGCCTTGGACTCGATCTGAGAGCTATGCCTTTGCGGATTCGATTGTGAACGGGCAAGGGCCTTGGTGCGTGCAGCTCCAGGCGTCATTGCAGGCTGATACCTGTAAGGTGACGTTTCAATCCACCAAGGCATTAGACCGTGCCGTGTTAGTCTCAACGACTGATCGTGGTGTCAGCGGTGAGCGCACTTGGGCGGAAACACCCGCAACGGTTGTTCGTAATGGCGTCGCATGGACTACGACTGCGCCGTTGCCAACTGGCAGCACCGCATGGTTTATGAACGTCAAGAGTGGCGGCTTGATCGCGAGCTCCGACTATCAAGCAGTCAAATAACAACACATCCCCATTGATTATGACACACCAACGCACATCACCCCGTCTTTCTTCTCGCGCTCGAACCGCCGCATTCACGCTGATCGAGCTGCTGACCGTGATTGCGGTGATCGCGATTCTGGCTGCGATATTGCTTCCGGCGGTCGGCAAAGTGCGGGAGCGTGCCAATGGAACCAAGTGTGTGAGCAATCTCCGGCAGATCGGTCTGGCCATGAAGATGTATGCGGCAGAGAATAATGACACATTACTCATGCCATACTCCCAGCCTGGACCAAAGGGAGAGGTGCTTTAGTTTGATTATTTGTTGCCTTACATGGATGTCGAGTATGAGGGTAATTGGACATGGGAGCAGAGGAAGCATGCGGTGTTTAATTGCCCATCAGCTGACCATTTTTTGGAATTCGAGGGTGCTAGTACATTCACCTATACGTATGGCTGGAATTCCGCGTTTTATCGCGATGGCCGCTTTCCGGATCCCGTCTCGGGAGCATACCCGTCAGGGATGAGGCTGATTAATATTCAACGTCCTAGCCAATCGATGCTGATTGCCGATACGATACAGATAGATGGGCGGGGTGGATGGGGCAATGATACTTTTATTAGTGGTGGACAGACTTACAATCCCGGAACGGCTGAGGATTTTATGCCCGACGCCAGCTATAATGCTGGCTTTAGTGATCGTCACGGTGGTCGTGGTAATGTGCTTTTTGTCGACGGACACGTAGAGTCGTTCGCGAAGGGAGAGATTAAGGAAAAACACGTTTACCTGGAGGACTGACTCCTAACTATTCTTTTTAGGCTGAAACAACGCAATTCACAGGGACCGTATGCACGGAGTTTCGGAAAGGAGAAAGCAGCCGCCATGAATGCGGCCGTGTTTATCCTTTAGTGATCGTCAGTGTCTGCGTATGCCTGCTGGGGTGGCTCCTGCCAGCGGCCGTCCTGAGTCGATCGCTCGTCGGGGATGCTTCTGAGGTATTCTAGGTTGTCGTCACGGTAGCAGCTGGGGCTGATTCCGCTCACTTTGCGGAATTGCTTGTTGAAGTATTGGGGGTCGGGGATGCCGACGTTGGAACCGACTTCGTAAATGGTCAGGGTGGTCGTTGCCAACAGAGACTTGGCTTTGTCGATGCGCCGGTGCAGCAGGTATTGGCTGAGGGTGGTTTTATGTGCTTGTTTGAACTTCTTGGCTAAGGTGCCGGGCGCTAGGTTGGCCCGTTCGGCTAGCAGCGGCACACTGAGTGGTTGATCAAGGTTGTCATCGATCCATTCGAGTAGATTGTTCCATGAGAAATTGCTACGGCTGCGTTTGCCGCTGAGGCGGCTGACACTTAAGTTGTGCAAGGCGAGTAACAGCGCCTTTAGGCGGAAGCGTGCTTCCAGTTGTATCGGGTCGTTGTCTCCTTGGTTCGAATGAGTGCTGAACAGGCGGCTGATGAGCTGCAATTGTTCGCGGTAGAAAAAACTGTTCGCGCCGAGTTGGATATGATCGGGGATTTTGAGTCGACCCGGAGCGTGGGTGGCTGTTTCGTCGTAGTGAATGCACCAGTGCTTTCCTGGTGTCTCAGTATTGAAGCTATAGACGCTGCCACTGTGGATGCAGGTGATATCGCCGGGACTGAAAGTATGTTCTTTCGAGCCGATACGAACGTGGCCGTGGTAATCGTATAAATGGATGACATTGGTGGGGTTCCGGTAGGTGAATTCAAACACCGGATTCAACAGCTGAAAAAAACCCGCCCGGTCGATGGTTGGCAGTCCTGCGGCGTAAGTGATAATGCTCATTCGTGAATATATACCATATAAATTAAATTATACCACTATAATTATACCAGATTATGAAGGTTTGAATACGTGTATATTCTATTGGGGACGTTCACTCTAGGGTATTGGAACATTCTAGAGCGCGCTCATTTCAAACTGACCTATGATACAATTTCACCTAACCCGTCTGCAAGCAATCCAAGTTGGCTGTCTCTTATTGGCATCATTGCCACTGTTGTCAGCGGACGCCGCATCATTCGGCGAACGCCCCAACGCTTCAATTGAACCCACGGACTATGTTGACATGGTCGATCCGTATATCATGTCGGCGCGGGGGCGCTGGTTTTTCTTTGGCACAGGCAAGCGTCCCTTTGGGATGGTCAATGTGTTTCCAGATACCAGTAACGAGGGGCAAGGCGGCGGGGGCTATAACTATCGTTTCAATGACGTGCTCGGGTTCTGTCATCTACATGGCTGGATGACGGTCGGTTTAGATATGATGCCGACCACCGGAGGCAATTATGAATTGAACAAGGAGGGGTGGAAATCGCCGTTCAGTCGCGACACGGAAGTGGTGCGCCCCGGCTATCACAAGGTGACTTTGGACAAGTATGCGATGGATGTGGAGATTACTTCCACTGAGCGGGTCGGGTATCATCGCTATACCTATGCGAATACTGGTCGGGCAGATATCATTGTCAGTTTAGGTGGCAAGAGTGGCTCGGCGAAAATGATCAATGGTCACGTGACGGCTGTTGGCGATCGGCAGTTGGAAGGCTATTACGACCGTATCGATGGCAAGTGGGGCGGCCCGCCAAAGGTGCGAACTTTCTTTGTGGTGGAATTGGACAAGGCCATCTCGAAGTTCGATACATGGTCGAATGGGTTTGAAGATCAGTCCGGTGTGGTGCGGTTTGAGCATGTGACTGCGGGCGAAGTGATCAATATGAAGGTAGCGGTGTCGTTTACCAGTATCGACAATGCGCGTTTGAACCTCGAAACCGAAGCGGACGGTCGAAGCTTCGATGAGGTGGCACAAGAATCCCGTGATGTGTGGAATGACTATTTCGGACGTATCGATGTGCAAGGTGGCACGCCTGAACTGCGCACCAAGTTTTATACCGATTTGTGGCACGCGTTGATGGGGCGGCACAAGCTGAACGACGTGAACGGCGCGATCCCCGACTATACCAATGGTAAGGGCGGTAACACGAAGGAGCTGAAGATTCGACAACTGCCGATGGATGAAAACGGCAGGGCCAAATACAACTATTACAATGCCGACTCCTTCTGGCTGACCAACTTCAATTTGAATTTGCTGTGGGGCATTGGCTGGCCGCATGTGTTGGAGGATTTTGCCAACTCGTTTCTAGAAATTGATAAGTGGGGCGGGGTGTTGCCGCGTGGTCCTAATGGCGGAGGCTATTCCTTTATTATGACGGGTAATCCTGCCACGCCACTGATTGTCTCTGCTCATAATCTGGGCTTGCTGGATGATTGGTCGTCCGAAGAAGTCATGGAAGTGATTCGCCGTAATCATATGCCCGGCGGCGGCATGGATCGCAAATGGGGGGATCTTCAATTTTATATTGATAATGGCTGGTGCCCAATGTGGGACACTAAGGACGAGTTTGATATGACCGGGGGGCTGACGCTTGAGTGGGCGTTCAATGATTGGTGCGCGGCGCAGCTCGCTAAGAAAATCGGCGATCAAGAGAATTACGCCACCTTCATTGATCGTTCGCAGAACTACAGAAATCAGTGGGATGCATCCAGTGGTTTCATGCGTCCGAAGCGACGCGACGGTTCGTGGTATGAGAAATTCGATCCGGTAAAGTGGTATGGTTTTGTCGAGGGGAATGCATGGACCTATACGTGGTATGTCCCGCACGATGTNCCGGGCTTGGTGGATCTGATGGGGGGCTCTGATACGTTTGCGGATATGCTCACCCATGCGTTTGAAACGGAAATGCCGCACAAGTTCGGACGCGGCCATAGTGGTCTGTTTGATTATGGGAACCAACCCTCTTGCGGGATGGCGCACCTGTTCAATCATGCGGGCAAGCCGTGGCTCTCGCAGTATTGGACGCGCAAAGTCAGCCAGATTGCCTTCGGCGGCACCACACCACACGATGGTTATTGCGGCGAAGAAGATCAGGGGCAGATGGGGGCATTGAGCGCGCTGATGAAGATCGGTTTGTTCTCGGAACGAGGCGCCTGCGCTGCGGATCCGATCTACGAACTCACTGCACCGGAATTTGACGAAATCACGATCCAACTCGATCCGAACTACTACTCAGGTAAGACGTTCAAGATTAAGGCCTATAATAACTCACCGGAGAACTGCTATATTCAAAAGGCAAAGTTAAACGGCAAGCGCTTGGACAATTGCTGGATCTATCAGAGAGAGCTCGCCGCCGGCGGCTTGCTGGAGCTCTGGCTCGGTTCGGAGCCGAACAAGAATTGGGGACAAGGCTTGCCTCCGGTCAAGCAAGGTGGTGCGACGAAGGACGCGCTCTGGCGTCAATACAAGGTCGTGGAGACCGCGGAGGTCGCTCCCGCAAAAGAAGCCTCGCGCATGTTCCGGGCGATGGATGTCAATGGGGATGAGCAAGTGACCCGCGCTGAGTTTATCGGGTTCTGGGTTAAGGCGTTTCACAATCAGGACGAGGACGGCGACGGCATGTTGAACGTGACCGAGTTAGGATCGGCAGAAGTATTCAAGAGCATGGATGCGAATCAGGATGGAAAGGCGACTCTGAACGAATTCAAGACGATGTATGGCAAGCAGTATGAGGGGCTGGATAAAAACCGAAACGGTTCCTTGAACACGGACGAATTATAGTGCGCCGAGAGACTTGAAGATGATGCAATCAAATTACGATAAACAACCCTACGTTGCGGTGCCGAATGGTGCCGGAGCGTGTGTGACTGGCTGGGCAACGATCGCCGATCAATTGAGCCGCGTAATCGCCGCAGGCGATGCGCGCAATCACACTAGCGGAGAATGTGCATCTAAGGGTAGCGGAACGGGGAACCCGTTTCGACCGAATGCATCTAGAGATTCCTTAACTCGAAAGCAGTTCCCGCTTCCGCTACACCCCCAGAACGAGGTCTCCTCACTTGTGAACAAACCCGAAGGTGGGGCGACGCGCTGCGTCCTTGTTGTCGAATGCTACACCGGCGTGCATGTTGCAGAGATTGCTGGAGCCCTTGAGGCGCTCAAGCCTGTCACAGTGATTCGTAGTGAGACGGCCTTGCTCGCGCCGGAGGTGATCGACGGCAAGGTCGCCACTTTCAACGGTGGTGATGATCCGGTCTTTGGTATCATGAACCCTCTC
>JGI20154J14316_10001964_pt1 | contig 17782 bp, 20 predicted proteins | sample COG_04_FD_14316 | JGI IMG/M metagenome (IMG submission 14316) | reverse complement strand
CCCATTTTTCCAAGCCCAAGCATTGCAATTTTCATTTTTTTCCCTTTGATGTAGGTTTAAAGTTTGTTAATCTTTTGGATTAATTTTTTCTTTCTGAAAGATTGGCATTATACTCCAATCCTCTTAAAGATAGTTTTGATTTTAACTAAGGAAATCTATGCCAGTGAACGAAAATGATTGGCTTTTATGCTCAAGTCAAAAAGAATTTGAGCTTAGGGCGACAGAAATGATTGAAGAATTTGCTGATGAAGCAATTAGAACAAAAGGTCATTTTTCTTTCGTTTTAGCAGGAGGTAATACCCCTAAAAAAATTTATGAAACATTATCAACAAAAGATTGTGATTGGGCTAATTGGCATATTTATTTTGGCGATGAAAGATGCCTTCCTGCTGATGATGATGATAGAAATAGCTTAATGGCAGAAAAAAGTTTTTTTTCAAAAGTCTCAATCCCAAAGAATCAGATTCATAACATTCCTGCTGAACTTGGAAAGAAAGAGGGTGCTGAGGTGTATAATAGAAAAATAAATTCAGACATGGTATTTGACCTAGTTCTTCTGGGCTTAGGAGAGGATGGTCATACAGCAAGTATTTTTCCTAATTCAGAATTTGATGAAAGTAAACAAGCTGTTCCAATATCAAATGCTCCTAAACTCCCAAAAAATAGAGTTTCGTTAACACCAAATAGATTGAGTATGGCAGATAATGTAATTTTTTTAGTAACGGGAAAGGATAAAAAAAATGCATTAGACAAATTTAAAAACTCTGAGAATATTCCTGCAACCAGGATAACGGCACAAAAAAACTTTAAAGTTTTAATTTCAGGTGTTAATTAAGTATTTTTGTCAATTACAATTTTTGGAAACTTGACTGTATGATCTTCGCTATAGCCAGCAACCTTTGATGCTATTTTTACCGCTATTTCAGAAAAAATCTTTGTAATAGGGGAGTTTTGATCATTTATAACTGTTGGTTTTCCGCCATCGAGGTCTTCTCTTATTTTTATATCAAGCGGAAGACTGCCTAATAGATCTACATCATAATCTTCACTCATCTTACTCCCTCCATCCTTTCCAAATATATGCTCCTCATTATTACATTTAGAGCAGATATGAAGCGCCATATTCTCTAAAATACCAATAATTGGTACATTTACCTTTTCGAACATTTTTAGGCCTCTTCTAGCATCAAGGAGCGAAATATCTTGTGGCGTTGTAACAATAATGGCACCAGTTACTGGAATTTTTTGTGCTAATGTAAGCTGGATATCTCCTGTTCCAGGAGGTAGGTCAATCAATAAATAATCAAGATTGCTCCATTTTGTTTCTCTCAACAATTGCTCAAGTGTGGATGTAACCATAGGCCCTCTCCAAACCATAGGTGTTTCTTGATCTACTAAAAAACCTATAGACATGATTTGAATATCATGGGCATTTAAAGGGTCCATTGTTTTACCATCAGAACTTTTGGGTTTTTGGTTAATACCAAACATTGTTGGCTGACTTGGGCCATAAATATCAGCATCTAATATGCCTACATTCGCACCTTCTGCTGAAAGGGCTAATGCTAAGTTTGCCGTAACTGTGGATTTACCAACCCCCCCCTTACCAGACGCTATTGCGATGATATTTTTTACATTAGGTAGAGTTTGTACTCCAGTTTGTACTTTATGTGATTGAACTTTGCTAGTTATATTTATATTTATTTCATTCTTCGTAAAATCTTTTATACCTTCAAGAATCATTTTTTTAAATTCTGTGATTATATTTTTTGCATAAAAACCTAATTGAAGATCGATTTGTACCCGATCCCCTTCACATTTAACATTTTTTATTGTTTTTTCGTTAAAGATTTGTCTATTTAAAATAGGAAATTTCAGAGATTTTATATAGTCTTTTATTCTTTTTTCTATTTCCACTTTTTTGATTCCATTTCTAAGGTTTTATAATGTGTATTAGCATTTTGTTTGCTAGAATAAAGGATTATAGATTAAATTTTCCATCTAATGCGCAAACTTCTTGTTACTTCAGCCCTTCCTTATGCAAACGGCAGTATTCACCTAGGTCATTTAGTGGAATATATCCAAACGGACATTTGGGTTCGTTTCCAAAAAATGTCTGGCAATGAAACATATTATATCTGCGCTGATGATACTCACGGAACGCCTATTATGCTAAAAGCTGAAGAGGAAAATATTTCACCAGATGATTTAGTAAATAAAGTCCACGATGAACATGCTAATGATTTCAAAGAGTTTAATGTAAATTTTGATCATTTTTATTCAACAAATTCACCTGAAAATAAAAAACTATCTGAATCTATCTACAACACATTAAAAGAAAATAATAAAATTTCATCAAAAGAAATTGATCAATTTTATGATGAATCAAAAGCAATGTTTTTACCTGACAGGTTTATTAAGGGCTCATGTCCTAAATGCGAAGCAGAGGATCAATATGGGGATTCTTGTGAGAAGTGCGGGGCCACTTATAGCCCAACAGAATTAAAAAATCCATATTCAGTGCTATCTGGAACTGAACCGATAAGAAAAAAGACCCTACATTACTTTTTTAAACTTTCGGAATGTGAAGAGTTTTTGAAAGAGTGGATTAAAAATGAGACTCTTCAACCTGAAGCTGAAAATAAATTAAAAGAGTGGTTTGATATGGGCCTCCAAGACTGGGATATATCTCGTGATGCGCCATATTTTGGATTTGAGATACCCGACGCACCAGGAAAATATTTTTATGTATGGTTGGATGCCCCAATTGGTTATATGGCAAGCTTTAAAAAGTTTGCACAAATGAATAACTTGTCATTCGATGAATTTTGGAACAAAGATAGTACAGCAGAATTAATTCATTTCATTGGAAAAGATATTTTATATTTCCATGCACTTTTTTGGCCAGCTACCCTTAATTACGCCAACTATAGAACACCTTCAAAAATATTTACACATGGGTTTTTAACAGTAAATGGAGAAAAGATGTCAAAATCAAGGGGTACATTTATAACAGCAAGGAGCTATCTTGATCATATAAAAGACCCAAATTTTTTGAGATATTACTATGCTACAAAATTGAATTCTTCAATGGAAGATTTAGATTTGAACCTCGATGATTTTGTCGCTAAAAATAATAGTGATTTAATTGGAAAGTTTATAAATATCCCAAGTCGCACATCCGGATTTGTAAGTAAATTTTTTAACTTTGAACTGATGCCCTTAGCGTCAATAAAATCTAAAGATGCATTGGCATTATTAGAAAAAATTAAAGAATCAAAAAAAATCATTGAAACTTATTATGAAGCCCGAGAATTTAGTAAATTAGTGAAAGTAATAATGCAGTTAGTTGAGAATGTAAACGAATATATTAGTAAAACTGAGCCTTGGAAATTGTCGAAAGATGAGGCCCAATTGAAATCAAACTCATCACTGCATGAAATCTGCTCTGTTTGCCTTAAATCATTCAGAATGATTTCTATTTTCCTGTCACCAATTATCCCAAGTCTTTCCGAAAAAATTGCAATGTTTTATGGGGAGGCATCTTTTAATAGTTTTGCATTAATTGAAGGTGATATATTGAAAATTGAACCATATAAACATTTATTAAAGAGAATAGAGCAAGAGTCAATTGATTTGATGCTTAGTTCAAACAAAGAAAGCTAGTCAGAATCTATGAATTTATTTGGTTATATACCTTTATCAACTTTTCTTGAGGGTTTGGAGCGCCTGTAATAGGCCTACCGATAACCAAAATATCAGATCCAAAACTAACTGCGTCAATTGGGTTTGCAGCTCTTTTTTGATCATCATTAATAATTTTTTCTAATCTAATTCCTGGTGTAATGTAGATAAATGTATTTGGAAGATATTTACGAATATTAGGAATATCAGCTGCTGCACAGACTATTCCATCAAGACCGCTTTCAGCAGCAGATATCGCAAGTCTTTTTATGCAATCATCTATTGACCCGACCAGACCAATCTCTTCTAGATAGCTTTTATCATGGCTTGTTAGTAGCGTTACCCCAATTAATTTTATTTGTTTATCTTTAATAGCATCTTTTGCTGTCACCATCATATCCTTGCCACCCAGAGCGTGAACATTAAGTATATCTATATTAAGCTTTGAGGCGGCTACACATGCTTTCATAACTGTATTAGGGATATCATGAAATTTTAAATCTAAGAAGACTTTAAAGCCCTTTTTTTTTGCCCAAATTACAATCTCTGGACCACATGCAGTAAATAATTCTTTTCCAATTTTTATCCCACAATATTTATAATTTAGCTGATTAATTATGTTTTTTGCATCACTGAGTGATTCTGTGTCAATTGCTACATAGATATCAGTTTTTTTTATCATTTAATTAATTTTCTAGAGTAATATCAATAGGCTCTGATGGAAGTGATTCCCATGAATTACATCCAGGACATTGCCAATGAAATTGCTTCGCTTTAAAACCACATTCATTACAATTAAAAAACCTTCTTTCCCCAATTGAATTTTTTACTGTTTGCTGAATGAGCTCAATATTTTCAATTTCGTTTGATTTTTTTATAGTAAGGATTTGAAACAATTGATCAAGCGATAGTAGACTTGGTCTTTGAATTAATTCATTTCTTGCTATTTCTTCAGCTCTTTCAACGCCTTCATTCTTTAATACTAATTCATAGATTGAACTAAGAATTGTTTTGAGTTTGTATAAGTCATAATACCTCGAGAGAATTGATAGCGCTTCATTGATATTATTTTGTATTTCATAAGCAGAAATAATTTTTTGGGTGACCAGGCCAAGATATTCTGGCTGTTGATATTCAATTTTTTTCCAGTAAACAATTGCTTCTTCATGTTTTTTTTCTTCATAGGCAATGTCACCCAGCAGAATATTAGCTCTCACACAATTTTTATATTCATCTAAAGATTTTTTTAGGTAAGTTTTTGCTAGGCCATATTCCTTATTCATTAATTTGTTGGTAGCCAATTCACAATAATAATGACTTATTGAGATTCTGAAAGACACCCCTGAAATTTTTTCTAGATCTGAAGCAGATTCAATTGCTTTATCCCAATCTCTCTCTCGAACATATATCTCCCTAAGAAGGTTTAATGAATATTGAAAATATTTTTCATTTTTAAGTTGTTTAAGGATAGATTCACTTCTTCCATAAAGACCGGCTTTAAAATAGTCTTGAGCTAATTCAGCTTTTATAGAGCTTTCTTGTTCGGCAGTAATCTCTCTTTTATTTAAAAGCGAGGCATGTAAATTTATGGCCTTATCATACTTGCCCTGTTTCCTTAAGGCTGAACCAAGAGCAAAGTGTATTTCAAGTGAATCATTCTTTAACTTTACAGCTTTCTCAAGTTCAGCTATGGCATTCTCATTTTGATTGGAGTTTAGGTATGAAAGGGCTTTGAAAAGTGAGGCGGGAAGATCGGTACTTTCTGAAATAATCTGTTTAATATCAACACGAGCAGAAACCCACCCTAAGATAAAGAATAAAGGTATAACTAATAACCACCAGAATTCAAATTCAATCATATTCTTTTAAAAAAAAACATATTCAAATTTAATAATAAAATGAATATGTTTTTTTATTAATTATTCTTAATTTATTTATCAACTTTTAATTTTAATTCTTTGCCAGGTTTAAAGTGAGGAACAAACTTTTCAGGAATATTCACTTTTTCACCTGTTTTTGGGTTCCTCCCTAATCTAGCTGGTCTGTGGTTTAGGCTAAAACTACCAAAACCCCTTATTTCAACTCTCCCACCGCTACTTAAGCTCTTACTAAGAGAATCAATAATTGTCTTAACTGATAGCTCAGCGTCTTTATGAACGAGCTGAGAAAATCTATCAGACAGTAATGTTATTAATTCAGATTTAGTCATTATTTTTTATCATCTAATTTTGCTTTTAATAACGCCCCTAAATTTGTTGTACCTGCATTTTCAGGTTCATCAGTTTTTTTCTTTGCATCTTTTTTAGGTTTTTCTTTAGCTTCTACTTTTTTATCCTCATTTGGATCATCCGAAAGTTGCTTAATACCTAAAGAAATTCTTTCTTTGTCGACATCTATTGATAAGATGATTGACTCAACTTCATCACCTCTTTTATAGTTTTTTAATGCTGCTTCTTGATCTGACCAAGCTATATCTGAGAGATGTATCAGCCCATCAATATCTCCAGGCAACCCGATAAAAACTCCGAAATCTGTTATTGATTTAATATTACCTTTGATTTTATCGTCTTTTTTATTGCTATTTGCAAATATATTCCATGGATTATCTTTGCATTGCTTCATGCCTAGAGACAATCTTCTTCTATCCTCATCAATTTCAAGAATCATTACCTCAACCTCATCTCCTAATTGAACTGCTTTTGAAGGATGTATATTTTTATTTGTCCAGTCCATTTCTGAAACATGAACTAGCCCTTCAATTCCTGTTTCAATTTCAATGAAAGCCCCATAGTCAGTTAAATTTGACACTTTTCCGAAAACTTTTGTTTTCACAGGTGTTCTTCTCGACAGCCCAACCCACGGGTCATCATCAAGTTGTTTTAATCCGAGTGATACTCTATTTTTTTCTTTATCGAATTTTAATACTCTTGCGTCAATCTCATCCCCTATATTTAGTATCTCAGATGGGTGCTTGATTCTTTTCCATGCTAAGTCAGTAATATGAAGCAGACCATCAATACCACCTAGATCAACAAAAGCACCATAGTCTGTTATATTTTTGACAATTCCTTTCACAACAGAACCTTCTTTAAGTGTTTCAATCAGGGCTTCGAGATCAACTCCACCTTGACCCTCCAAAACTGCTTTTCTTGAAACAACAACATTATTTCTTTTTCTGTCAATTTTAATTACTTTTAACTCACATTCTTTATTTTCAAAAGGCGTTGTGTCTTTAATTGGACGAGTATCAACTAATGAGCCAGGCAAGAAAGCCATAATACCGTTGACGGTAACCCTTAACCCTCCCTTTACTTTACTGCTTACATATCCAGTAACAATCCTTGATTCTTCCATTGCATCTTCTAAGTCGAGCCATGCTTGCATTTCTTTGGCTCTTGCTCTTGATAGTAATGTAGACCCGTATCCATCCTCTAATTTTTCAATTGAGACCTTTACATGATCGCCAATATTTACTTCAACATCGCCTTTATCATCTAGAAATTCCTCTGTTTTAATTAAACTTTCTGATTTTAAACCTGCATTTACAATTACAAAGTCATTATCTATTGAGATAACCTCTGCAGTAATTACTTCACCTTGACGCATTTCTTTGAGCGCCATACTTTCCTCAAATAAGTCAGCGAAGCTTTCAGACGATTTTTGTGATGTTTTTTCTAGAGTTGCCATTTAAATTTTATTACCTTTTTAAAATCCCAACTAGCGATGGGCTTGTTAATAAAAACCTAATAATTTTTGGGTTATTAGATCACTTAATTATCTATCTATCCTTACTTTTAATTATCTCCATTACTTTTTCATAAGACTGTTTTATACTTAAATTATCTGTTTTAACTAAGTAAGCATCATTCGCAGCTTTAAGAGGTGATATTTTTCTGTTTTTATCACTTTCGTCTCTTAGTTTTATTCTTTGAAACAGGTCGGTAAGGTTAACATCCTTTTCCTTTAATATCAACTGTTTATATCTCCTATTGGCTCGCTCCTGAATGCTAGCAGTCAGGAAAATTTTTACTTTAGCTTTTGGAAAAATTACGGTTCCCATATCACGTCCATCAGCAACAAGTCCTGGTGGTTTGAAGAAGGATTTTTGAAATTCTAAAATATTTTTTCTTATTTCTTCATTTTTTGCAATTTCAGACGCAAATTTTCCTATATCTTCTGACCGAATCAACTCTGATACATCTTTATCTGTAAGAAAAATTTTATCACCAATAAATTGAATATTTATTTCATCAATTAATTCTGTTATTTGAGAAATTTGATCTGTTGCAAGCCCTTTCTGGTTTGCTTCGAATGCTATAACTCTGTAAATTGCACCTGAATCTAGATAATGAAAACCCATATTTTGGCTTACAAGCTTTGATATTGTTCCTTTACCTGCTCCAGCAGGTCCGTCAATAGTGATTATAAAAGGTTTTTTGGACAAATTACTCAATGATCGATTCTAAATCTTTAAAATAATTAGGGTAAGTTTTATTTACGCACTCTGGATCCTTAATAATAATATTTAAATTCTTTAAACAAAATAGGGAAAAGCACATAGCAATTCTGTGATCATTGTAAGTTTCTATTGCAACATTGTTGTTGAGGTTATTTTGAGGAAAGATTGTCATTGAGTTTTGTGTTGAAGCAACCTCAACGCCAAGCTTTTTAAGTTCTTTTTCGATAGCTGAAATTCTATCAGTTTCCTTTACTTTCCAGCTCCCGATATTTTTTAATGTTGTTGGTGCATCAGCAAACACTGCTAAAATAGAAAGCGTCATAGCTGCATCTGGTATTTCTATGCAATCTATTTCAAAACCTTTTAGGACCTTGGCTTTTGATACCTTTATAGAGTTTGATTTATACTCAACTTCGGCACCCATTTTAGAGATAATATCCAAGAATTTTAAATCACCCTGAATGCTCCTCTGATTGATACCTTTAATCTCAATTTCACCAGAAAGAGCAGCTGCTGCAAAGAAGTAAGATGCTGATGAAGCATCTCCTTCAACAAAAATTTCTTTTGGACTTTTATACCTTGAATTAGCTTTAAGTGAAAATGTATGCCAATTTTTGTTGTCATAAAAAATATTAAATTTTTCTAGTAACTTTAAAGTAATATTAACGTAGGGTTTTGAAATTAATTCACCAATTATCTCAATTGTAAATTCACCACCTACAATAGGCCCTGCCATTAAAAGTGCAGTGAGATATTGGCTTGATATATTGCCTTTAATTTGAATTGGCTTTGCAAGTCTAATTTTACTATTTTTAATCTTTATTGGTGGGTAACCAATAATATTCTCATACTCAATAACTGCCCCCATTTGTTCAAGAGAGTCTACAAGATCTTTTATCGGCCGTTCATGCATACGGTCAATACCTGAAAGATAGTAATCACCTTCCATCATTGCTAAAACTGCTGTAAGTGGCCTAAAAGTTGTTCCTGAATTACCTAAAAAGAGCTTAGTATTTTTGTTAGGAAAATCTTGACTAGCTCCTTTTATTTCAATGAAGCTATCACTATTCTTTTCGACATGTATGCCTAGTCGAATTAGGGCATTAATCATTTGATCCGTATCTTCTGAGCGGAGAGGGTCAACTATCTTAGTTGTTCCACTGGCAAGTGCTGCCATCAGAAGAACTCTATTTGTTATACTTTTTGAGCCAGGTAATTTAATCGATCCTTTAACTTGTGATGAAGCCTTTAAAATCTTTTCCTTCATCGCTAGTTCTTTTTGATCCAGTTTTTTCTGATTTTACTCGCTACGTCGAAGTATTTTTCTAGAGCTACATAGTCATTATTTTTAATTAAGTTAGAGGTTTTATTGATTTCTTTTATAAATAAATCAAGATCATTTAAAATTGCTGTTTTATTAGCGAGGGATATATCTTTCCAAACCTCTGGCGAGCTTCCAGCGATACGAGAAAAATCTTTAAATCCACTTGCGGCAAATTCAAGCAAAGTGTCCGTATTATTTTTTTGAGCAATTAAATTTACCATATTGTATGCAATAAGATGTGGAATATGACTTACTGTAGAAAAAATTTGATCGTGCTCAAGGGGATCCATAGTCTTAATAATTCCACCTAAATCCTCCCAAAACCTTACAGTCATTTCAAGTTTACTTGAATCAGTTTCCGCTTCAGGCGTCAATATAATATCTTTATTCTTAAATAAATTAACTATTGCTGCAGTAGGGCCATGCTTTTCTGATCCTGCAATTGGATGAGAACCAACAAATTGTGAAAATTTTTCTTTAAGCTCTTCTTTAGCGAAATGCATGATATTTGATTTCGTGCTCCCGACATCAATCACGATTGTCCTTGAAGATAATGAAGGGTAAATTTTTTTTAATATATTTTGAACCTGCGCAACCGGGGTTGCGATGACTATTAAATCTGCTTGTTTAATATCATCATTAAGATTTTTTGAAATTTTATCAAGCATCCCATTTGATACAAAGCTTGATAAAGCTGTACCACCGTCTCTCTGAACCCCAATCACTTGATTAAACATACGTTTTTTTTGGCTTTCAAGAGCGATAGAACCCCCAATCAGNCCCACACCAAAAATAAGTAAATTCTTCATTATATTTTTTTAAGATTTAANTTTATANGGATTGTAACACGGCGTTAGCTGGTATTTTCTTGCCAATATCCNTCTATAAATAGCTCATATGGCTTAAAGTTAGTTTTATATTTCATTTTATTGCATTCACCAATCCAATAACCTAAATAAATATATTTTAATTGCTCTTTTTTGCACCAATTAATTAACCATGTGACTGCGTACGTGCCGTAACTTACTTTTTTATCATTAGGGTTAAAAAATGTATAAACTGCTGAGATTCCATCATTAAGGATATCAACTATTGTTACAATCTTTAGTGAATCACCATCCCAAAATTCGATAAGCTTTGATTTCACATTACTTTTAATTAAGAAGTCGTTGTAATCATTTAAGTCATTTTGTTTATTCTCTAGAGGGCTATGACGCTTATTTTGATATTTAAGATAAAGATCAAAATGATTTTGTTTAAAAATAAGTGGTGCCTCTTGAGTTCTCAAATGGCTATGATTTCTGATAATTCTCTTTTGAGTTTTTGAGGGTAAAAACTTATCTGCCACAAGTCTAATTGGTATACATGCTGTACAACTTTCACAATTAGGTTTATAAATGTATTGACCACTTCTCCTGAAACCTTTTTCAACTAGATCCTGAAAAATATTTTGTTTAATGGATTTGTAAGGCGTAACAACTAAAGACTGCGCATTCATTTTGTCTATATAACTACAACTATATTTGGTAGTTGTATAAAAATGAATTTTCTCAAAAGAGGGCTTATCATTTAAATCCATAGATAAATTTTACTAGAATTCTTCATTGTATAGCTAAAATTTTTAACTAATTTTATCAAGATAGATTAAAGTAAACACATGAAAATAAAAACCTTAATTATTTTAATTTCATTTTGGATTTTTAATGTAAATGCGAATGAAAATTCAATTTTTTGGCAGCTTAAAAATACAGAAGGACAAGAGCTTTATATTTTTGGAAGCATTCATGTAGATGATAATCGATTGGTTAATTTCAGTGATTCTGTTAAAGAGGCAATGCAAAAATCTGACTTACTGGTGACTGAAACTAATGTTGTAAAAGATCCAGAGGTTTTAAAAGCTTTGGAAAATGAATACGCTAATTATTTAAGTGATGGTGATTTCGAAAAAATTAATGAGTTATCCAATTTCCACTCCATCGAAGAGAGCTTTGCTATCAAACTAAAACCATGGTTGCTGGGGTTTATTTTTAGCTCTCCAAAGCCAATGAACCCCTTTAGTCAAGATAATCTATTGATGGTAATGGGAAGAGATTATGGGCTCTCATTAAAAGGTTTAGAAACTATTGATGAGCACTATACGGTACTGGATAAACTCCCGGTAGAAGAGCAGTTTAAAATTTTAAAAAATGTTTTACTTTTGAGTGAAGAAAAGAAAGAACAAAACTACGAACTTATGATAAAAACATATTTAACATTTGATTTGGATAAAATTTTAAGCGTAGATGAAAAAATCACAAAATCGACCATACCAAATAAATCTTGGGGGTATGTAAAAAATGAGCTTATCCATAAAAGAAACAAACTTTTTTTTGAAAGATTAATGACTTTATTAAAAAAAAATAATCTTTTTGTTGTTGTTGGGGCTTCCCATCTAGGTGGTAGTGATGGAGTTTTAGATCAATTTGTTCATGCAGGCTTCAAAAAAAAACCACTTGAAGCGTTCAAAAAATCTAACTAATGGCTAATAAGTCAATCGATTCAAAACATAATATTTCGTACAAATATTTTAAAAAAGTAGCGAGCAAAAAAAAATTTAGAAAAGAGCAAAATAAAACTATGCTAATTGGCCCGCATATTATCAAAACATTTCTCGATGCTAAAAAAGAGATTGAATGTCTTATAAAAGATGAACATTCACAATCGCAAGAAATAGATGAAATTACCAAAGTAAATACAAAGATAGATATTTTTACATTGAAGCATAGATTATTTCTTGAGCTCTCAGACTTAAAATCTTCAAATGGTTTAATTGCGCTAGTAAAAATTCCATCAGAGCCAAACGCAGAAATTCAGAAGGGTTTAAATTTATTTATTGATGGCATTCAAGATCCAGGAAATTTAGGGAGCATATTAAGAACTGCCGAAGCTGCAGGAGTTAATTCTATATATTTATCTAAGAAGACAGCAGAGCTATGGTCACCAAAAACACTCAGAGGAAGCCAGGGGGCTCAAGTTAATTTAGAATGCCACGAAAATCATGATTTACTGATGTTGTGTGACCAAATCAAATTGCCTATATATTCATTAAGCCTTTGTGGAGAATCTCTTTATAAAGAAGATATTCCAGAAGACTTATTTCTTGTGTTAGGTAATGAGGGAAGGGGGATAGATAAAAAAATAATTTCAAAATCCACCAAATCCATCTCTATTCCAATGCATGGAAGTGTTGAATCATTAAATGTAGCGGCTGCCGCGGGTATTTTTATCTATGAACACTTTAGGAAATTTCAATTGAATTTAGAGGGCTAACTTCTGAAATTTCCCAATTTTTTATTGCATATTTAATTATTTCATCAAGCTTCATTTCAGAAGTATTTTTTGAAATAGGTTGATTTAAAAATTTTAAAACTTTCATCCAAATAGCTTTTTGATTGCCATTTATTGAAACCTTATAATCATCACTTTTACTGATCTTTTTTTTACCAATATTTGCAATAGGAACATGAGAAAACTCTGGAATATCAAAATTTAATAAATTTAGTAAATATACCTGACGAGGTGTCGATGACAATAAATCTGCCCCTCTAACAATATTTGTGATTTTATCCAGCTTATTATCAATACAAACTGAAAATTGATATGAGAATTGCTGATCATTTCTTTTGATTACAAAGTCACCTATCTCTTTGGATAAATTTTGACTTAGTTTTCCTTGAATTTGATCATCAATAAATATAGGAAGATCATCTACTATCAATCGTGTCGCACAAGCATTGATAGTGCTATTACCAAGCACCTTATTACGACAAAATCCGGGATAAATATACCCACTTTCGCCTAATTTTGCATTTTCAGAAAGAAATTTTCTTGAGCAATTACAATGATAAGTTTTTCTCGTTTCTAATAATTTTTTAAAATAAAATTCATAAGCTTCAAGACGATGGCTTTGATATGTTTCTGTTGAATCCCAAAATAAGTGTAAGCATTCTAATGTTTTGAGAATCGATTCTATTGAGCCTTTTCTCACTCTTTGTTTGTCCAAATCATCTATTTTAAGCAACCACTTTCCACCAAACTTTTTAGCATCAAGAAAACTTGCAATAGCTGTGACTAGCGACCCATAATGTAAATCACCAGATGGTGTTGGTGCAAATCGACCTATGTACATTATAAATCGCTCGGATATGGCGGTACATACCAGTCAATAAGCTTGGAACCAATAAGGGTTAGTTGGCAATTTAATCTATCATCGCTGGTACTACTTACATTAAAAAAATATACCCTTTTTAAAGAAGGCCAATTTGAGGAAGTGCGGACAATACTTATTTTATTGCAGTGGACACTCTCATCAAGTAATTGAAGATTGAGATTGTTGGCAAGCCTTTTACCTTCACAGATAGCCAACTCTCTCTTTGAAATGATGTCATACCATAGCCAAACAGCAAAGCAGATGAAAGATAAAATAATAAATTCTGAAGTGTATGGCATACGAGTTTTTTATAAAATATTTTATATTTGCACCAAATTAATGCAAAAAATTAAATTTAATTAAGTTTTAAACTAAAAAAATATCATTCTATAGATAAATGTAATTCTCTATATTAAAATTTTTTTAATTTTTATAACTTCTAACATAATTAAATAGGTTAAATATGGAAAATCTAGTCAGTCAGAGTGATGTTTTATTTGTTTTATTAGGGGCTGTAATGGTCCTCGCCATGCATGCAGGCTTTGCTTTTTTAGAAGTTGGAACGGTTAGAGAAAAAAATCAGGTCAATGCACTTGCAAAAATAATGGCAGATTTTTCGATTTCAACGATAGCCTATTTTTTTATTGGTTATAGTTTGGCATATGGGATAAATTTTTATGAGGCAGCCAACGTACTCTCTGAAAAAAGTGCATATGAACTTGTCAAATTCTTTTTTCTTTTAACCTTTGCAGCCGCAATCCCTGCCATTGTTTCAGGGGGGATTGCTGAGAGAGCTACGTTTAAGCCGCAACTTATTGCCTCGTTCGTCCTGGTAGGATTTTTGTATCCGCTATATGAGGGAATAATTTGGAATGGTAACTTTGGTTTTCAAGATTTCTTAAACAATACATTCGGTGCTCCGTTTAATGATTTTGCAGGATCAGTGGTGGTTCATGCCATGGGTGGCTGGATTGCCTTAACTGCAGTATTGGTTTTAGGCCCAAGGCTTGGTCGATATTCAAAGGATGGAAGATTGAATGCATTTCCACCATCAAGTATTCCGTTTCTTGCTCTAGGGTCATGGATACTAACTGTCGGATGGTTTGGTTTTAATGTTATGTCGGCACAATCTCTTGAAGGGGTTTCAGGTCTTGTTGCAGTGAACTCATTAATGGCAATGGTTGGCGGAACGCTGGCATCATTAGTCATTGGTAAAAACGACCCTGGATTCTTATATAACGGACCCCTTGCAGGCTTAGTTGCTGTATGTGCCGGTTCTAATCTATTTCATCCTCTCGGCGCTTTAATTGTCGGTTTAGTAGCAGGAGCGTTATTTGTTTGGAGTTTTTCACTCACTCAAAATAAATGGAAAATTGATGATGTATTAGGAGTTTGGCCACTTCACGGTATATGCGGAGCATGGGGTGGTGTTGCTGCCGGTATTTTTGGTTTAGAAATATTGGGTGGTTTAGGAGGTGTGAGCTTCATGTCACAACTCGTTGGTACGATTGCTGGAGTATTTGTGGCCCTTGTAGGTGGCTATATTGTTTACTCTGTCATCCATAAAATTTTTAATTTTAGGTTAACAGAGGAGGAGGAATTTAACGGAGCAGATATTTCAATCCATAAGATTAATTCCATTTCTTCAGAATAAAAAAGTGAAATATTAAAGCAACATTTTTTTTCTGCATGCTAAAATTAAAGTATGCAGAAAATACATCTCATTATTCCGGCTGCAGGTGAAAGCTCTCGGATGGGAAGTGCCACTCCAAAACAATTTTCAAATTTTCATGGAAAAACAATTCTTGAATTTGTTGAATCGATATTCTCGAATTTAGCTTCATATCTAGCATTACAATCGCTTTAAATAAAAATCAAAAATTTATTGAGAACTTAGGTTGTCAGTTTTCACAAAAAACAAGTCTTATTAATTGTGGGGGCTCATCAAGGTCAGAAACTGTTTTGAATGCACTTGAAATCATTGAGGAGAATATAGATACCAAAGATTGGATCATGGTCCATGACGCAGCTAGGTTAGGCATCAATGAGTCACTTATCAATAATTTTATCCGTGAGGTTGTGAGTGATAAAGTAGGGGGCATTTTGGCTATTCCTGCTCTTGATACTGTAAAGAGAGTAAATGAAAAAAAACAAATAATAGGAACTGAACAAAGAGATGAAATATGGTTAGCTCAAACTCCTCAAATGTTTAAATTTGACCTTTTAAAAGATGCACTTAAATCATTTAAAGGTAACCCAACGGATGAGTCTGAAGCGATAGAGGCCCTAGGCCATTCACCTAAGGTTGTTAAGGGAAATTTAGTTAATTTCAAGATTACTTATCCAGAGGATTTAATGAGAGTTGAAAAGCTTATAAAGGGATCAGATTAATGATAAGAGTAGGTCAAGGTTATGATGTTCATCAATTGGTGCCGAAAAGAAAATTAATTCTTGGTGGGGTGTTAATTGACTTTCATCTTGGTTTAAAGGGGCACTCTGACGCAGATGTTTTGCTTCATGCTCTGATAGATTCAATTCTTGGAGCTGCCGGGTTGGGAGATATTGGCCAGCATTTTCCCGATTCTGATGTAAATTTCAAAGATATTAAGTCTCGAGATTTATTAAAAGAGGTGATGAAATTAATTGAATTAAAAAAATATAAAATAGGAAACATTGATGCAACAATCATTTGTCAAACACCAAAATTGTCTGAGTATATACCTGATATGATTGAGAATATTTCAGAAGATTGCAAATGTGAAAAATCACAGATCAATATAAAAGCAACTACAACAGAAATGATGGGGTATATTGGTAGGTCTGAAGGCATTGCTGCACAATGTGCTTGTTTAATTGAGTCAATTGAAGGGCTTTAATATTCTTTAAGCAAAACAAGCACGGCACCGCTCCCTCCATCATGCCTAGGAGCCTCAATATAGGCTATAACTTCATCTTTTTGAGCTAACCAATTTTTTACTTTATTTCTTAAAACTGGTTCTTTGTTAAAAGATCTTAAGCCTTTTCCATGAATTATTTTAATACACCTAATTTTCTTTTTTTTACATTCACCGATGAAGTTTACTATGTAAGCTTTTGCCTCCTCGGAAATTAAACCATGTAAATCAATAGACTTCTGTGTGACCCAGTAGCCCTTTTTTAGTTTGTTTAAGATATCAGGTGAATGTCCTTTTTTTAAATATCTTAGTTCCTCCCCAGACTCATTTTCTGATGTAATAAAATCATCACTTAATGTGTCAAGCAAAGCTTTTTTTTCATCCTCTAAAAATTTTTTTGCTATAGGCTTTGGTTTATTTTCTTTTGAATTTTAGGCGACTTAATTTTTAGGGGCTTGACTCCTTTGACTGCGTCTCTAAAAATATCCTCTTCATCATTCATTCTTTGAAAGAAATCTCTCAGCATCAAGAGCTGCCATACATCCTGTCCCAGCACTCGTAATAGCTTGTCTATAAACATGATCTTGAACATCTCCAGCTGCAAAAATTCCAGGTATGCTTGTTTGGGTAAAGTTTCCATCTCTACCGTATTCTGTAATGATGTAACCATTTTCCATATTTAGTTGTTTCTCAAATAGGCTTGTATTTGGTTTATGGCCGATAGCAATAAAAACACCTAATAAACTTATTTCTTTTACTTCACTTGAGTTTACATCCTTTATTTTAATAGCTGTGACACCACTATCATCTCCAATCACCTCTTCGAGAGTTTTATGAAGCTCAAGAACTATTTTACCTTCTTTAACCTTTTCATAAATTTTATCAACGAGAATTGCTTCAGCCCTAAACTTATCCCGTCTATGAATCAATGTAACTTTACTTGCAATATTTGATAAATATAAAGCTTCTTCCACTGCTGTATTCCCACCCCCCACAACAGCCACTTCCTTTTCTTTGTAAAAGAATCCATCACAGGTAGCACAAGCTGAAACGCCTTTGCCGAGAAATTTATTTTCACTTTCTAGACCTAAATACATAGCAGAAGCACCGGTTGAAATAATTAGAGAGTCACAACTGTATTCTGATTCATCACCAACTAGGCGAAAAGGTTTTTTTTCTTTTGAAGGTTCAAGAAGATCAGTTGTATGAATATGGTCAAAAATAATTTCAGT